>ERZ809407.166-NODE-166-length-71841-cov-15.376355_pt1 | contig 71841 bp, 56 predicted proteins | sample MGYA00520792_ERZ809407 | MGnify/ENA primary metagenome ERZ809407 (study PRJEB31576, sample SAMEA3212665) | Homo sapiens | biome: human-gut; feature: human gut; material: fecal | place: Sweden | collected 2012 ...
GAATCAATTCGCCGTATGCATGACTGTCCCCATGAATTGCTTTATAAACTAAAGAATACTCTTCTTTTTTCATCTTTCACCCACCTTTCATATATTAGATACACAACCCGGGGATGAGGTTTCAAAAACTTTTTTGTATAATGTAAAAACACCAGATTCATTTAAATAAAAATAAATCTGGTGTTTTTCATGTTGTCTATAGCTTTTTCTCGGCATTTCAGAAGAAAATCCGGGGATTATGAATTGACGACTTTTATATGTAAGAATGATCGATTTTCGTCACCACGTAATAGTTATCACCGAAATGTTCATGCACAGACTGGAGCACTTCTGTGAGCAGTTCCTCGTCCGTCAGACGGAATCCAAATGGCGCGAGAATGTCAAAAATGAGGTTCGTATGCGTCCCGCCACTCACCATTCTGAAATCGTGAATGGACAAATCTTCATCAATTGCCTTGATCAGAGATACCATCGCCGCTTTCGTCTCACTCACATGCTCATCCGAAGTCACGACCGGATCCATGTGGATCGTTGCCTCACAGCCAAGTGTCTCACGCAGTTCATTCTCAATATTGTCTATCACATCATGCAGTTCCATAATATTTCCCTCTGCCGGAACTTCTGCATGCAATGAGATCATCTGTCTGCCCGGACCGTAATCGTGGACGATCAGATCATGCATTCCGCATACTTCCGAATGTGACATTACGATCTCATCTATTTTTTCTACAAATTCATGTGCCGGCGGCTGTCCAAGCAATGGATTTAATGTCTCTCTGGCAGCGTCAAAACCTGCATAACCGACTAATAAGCCCACAACCAGACCGCAGTAGCCATCAATTTTGATTCCTGTAAAATGGGTGAATATGGATGCCAGAAGCACAACCGTTGTCGCTGCGGTATCACTTAAACTGTCTGTGGCAACCGCTTTCATCGCTGCAGAATCCAGTTTTTTTCCAATAGCACGGTTATAATACGCCATATATAGTTTTACAAGAATGGATGCGATCAGGATCACTGCCACAAGGAGCGTGAACTCTGTTTCCTCCGGATGCATGATTTTTCCGATGGAGTCACGGACGAGTTCGTAACCCATCAAAAGGATTGCCGCAGCCACAACCAGGCCGGAAACATACTCAATCCTTCCATGTCCAAATGGATGCTCCGTATCCGGTTTTGCCCCTGCAAGCTTGAAGCCAAGCAGTGTCACGATCGAAGAACCTGCATCTGAAAGGTTGTTAAAGGCATCTGCTGTGATCGCAATGGAATTGCTTAAAGTTCCTGCGAGAAATTTACCGATAAAAAGCAGTACATTAAATAATATACCGATCACACCGCACAGCATTCCGTATGCCTCGCGCTGTTTTATTTTATCTTCTGAGTCTTTGATAAATATTTTTGCTAATAATGTTACCATGTCACTCTTCCTTTTTTATTCCAGTTTTCCAAAATGTGCAAAAGGCCAGTAAGTAAAAAGTGCTTTTCCTAAAATTTTGTCTTTTGTCACATAAGTGTTGCTCCAATATCTTGCATCCCAGGAATCATTCCTGTTATCTCCCATCATGAAGTACGATCCCTCCGGCACCTCAAATGTATATGGACCCGTGGCAACAGTCCATTCTTCTTTCAGATAGTCCTCCTGTAAAGGCTCTGCCGATCCATTGATATATATTTTTCCATCCTCAATATCGATGGTATCCCCCGGAAGCCCGATCACACGCTTCACATAAATCTCACTCTCATCATCCGGATACCGGAATACGACAATATCCCCTCTCTCTGGCTCTCCAAACACATATGCGAGCCGGTTTCCGATAAAACGGTCTCCTGGCAGGATTGTATTCTCCATCGATCCGGTAGGTACATCCGCATTGATGATCAGAAAGTTTTTGATGAGAAGCGCTGCCACTAAAGCAATTGCAAACGGGATCACCCAGCTCATGATCTCTTTGAAAATGGAGGTTTGCTCCTCATCATTCTCCTGATTTTCCGGTGTCTTAATACCGTCTGCTGTCTGCTCTGCTTTATGTTCTATTGGATCATTAAAATCTTCTACCTGTAAATCTTCCATTATCTCTTTATCCTCAATTCGTTTTCCTTATGATCTGCTATTCTGCTTTTTGCAATAGCTATATTTTACCATAACTGGAATGAAATAGATATGAGAATTTTCCCATTGCACAAAAAAGACTGCCGGCAGTTTACCTTTTTCATAAATCTGCCTGACAGTCTGATGTGCCTTCCGAAAAAAGCGCTTAGTACTCTTCCTCTTCGCCTTCTTCTTTCTCAGAAATATCGTTCACCGGTTTCTCCAGTCCCTCGATCGTGATATGGTTTTTCTCTGCGTAATCCCATAATGCAGCGTGAATTGCTTCCTCTGCCAACAGGCTGCAGTGAACCTTCACTGGTGGAAGTCCGTCTAAAGCTTCCATAACGGCTTTATTTGTCACTTCCAACGCCTGCTGTACTGTTTTTCCTTTTACAAGTTCGGTTGCCATACTGCTTGTTGCAACGGCTGCGCCACATCCAAATGTTTTAAACTTTACATCCTGGATGATCCCGTTATCATCAATGTCAAGATACATTCTCATGATGTCGCCGCATTTTGCATTACCAACGGTACCGACACCGCTTGGATTCTCAATCTCTCCAACGTTTCTTGGGTTGTTAAAATGATCCATTACTTTTTCACTATACATATTTTTTATCCTGCTTTCTTTGAATATAACCTGTTATTTTGATCACTGTAAAATCATGTGATTGAAAAATTTATTTATTCTGTTTTTTTACGAAATCCTCATATAATGGGGACATGCTTCTCAAACGTTCAATGATCTTCTTTAACTCGTCTACAACAAAATCGATCTCTTCTACGGTATTCTTCTCGGAAAGTGTCAGACGAAGAGAACCGTGTGCGATCTCATGAGGAAGTCCGATCGCAAGCAATACATGAGACGGGTCTAAGGATCCGGAAGTACATGCAGAACCACTGGATGCACAGACACCTGCCTGATCTAATAAGATCAGCATGGACTCACCCTCGATATAACGGAAACATACGTTTACGTTGTTTGGCAGACGGTCATGTCTGTCACCATTCAATCTCACATATGGGATTTCTGTTAAAATACGGTCGATCAGGTGATCTCTTAAGCTGATCTCTTTTGCACTTCTCTCTGCCATGGTATTTTTTGCGATCTCGGCTGCTTTACCGATACCTACGATACCCGGTACATTCAGAGTTCCGGCTCTACGTTTTCTCTCCTGCGCACCACCGTGGATGAAGGAAAGAATCTTCACGCCTTTTCTGATATACATTACGCCGATTCCCTTTGGTCCGTTGATCTTGTGACCGCTGGCACTCAGCATATCAATGTTCATCTCGTCCACATCGATCGGAATATGTCCAAATGCCTGTACAGCGTCCGTGTGGAATAATACGCCATGTTCATGTGCGATACGTCCGATCTCCCTGACCGGCTGGATGGTTCCGATCTCGTTATTTGCTGTCATTATGGAAATCAGGATTGTATCAGGACGGATTGCTGCCTCTAACTCGTCCAGTTTTACTTTACCGTTTTCGTCAACGTTCACATACGTAATCTCAAAACCTTTTTTCTCCAGGTAAGCACAGGTGTGAAGAATCGCGTGATGTTCGATCGTGCTTGTGATGATGTGTTTTCCTTTGGACGCATAAGCGTCTGCGGTTGCCTTTAATGCCCAGTTATCAGACTCGCTGCCGCCGCCTGTAAAATAAATCTCATCTGTCTTCGCATTGATCAGTTCTGCCACGGAAGTCCTTGCTTTATCAACCGCCTTTTTGCTCTCAGATGCAAAACTGTAAATTGCAGATGGATTGCTGTATACTTCTGAAAAATATGGAAGCATCTCCTGTAACACTTCCGGATATACCTGCGTTGTTGCTGCATTATCTAAGTAAATCAGTTTACTCATATCTTTGTACCTCTTTCTATCTCTAAATTAGTTTGCAATTAATATTTCCTAGTTATTTGATATGATATAAGTATTATAACGCATTATTTCCCCTTGTCAAGGTAGGAATTGTTTTCTTTTTTGTACAAGTACGCTATTCTTTTTCATAGTCGCCCGATACCTGACAATATATAAGTATCACGGCAATTCTTCCAGACCGCCGAACATTTTCATGAGTTCTTTTTCCCCATAATCATCAAAGTCAACGGTAATCATCATGTCATCCTCTCTCACCACGGAACCGGTGCCGTATTTTGGATGACGGACGCGGCGTTTTTGTGTGGTTACTGCTTCATTTCCTACTGAAATATTCTTTGTTCCTGTATTCGCCGATGGATTTTTTCCCCCTGATATTTTGCCGGCTTCTTGCAGTTCTATATGCTCTGCACGCTCTGCAAGGATCTGGCGTTTCAGATCCTGTAAATGCGTTGCCGAAGACTCCCGATCCTTCTCCTGTCCTTCGATCAGATTTCCCGGTATCATGCGCAGATATCTGCTCGGTCCGGGTGCTGCCCGGTACTGTCCCGGACTTGTGTAATAGGAAAGTTCCAGATGTTCCTTCGCCCTTGTGATGCCGACAAAAAAGAGACGCTGCTCCTCCTCTTCCTCCTCAAAACTTTTGGTCTGCAAAGGAATCAGCCCATAATTCACACCTGTGATAAAAACATGGGAAAACTCCAACCCTTTGGATGCATGAAGTGTCATAAGCTTTACAGTATCGTTTTCATTATGTATCTCTTTTTTCAAAATATTCGTTCCATACAAAGACGCCATATTCAAAAATTCCGAAAAACCTTCCACGACATTTTTCTGCTGCTCTTTCTGGTAGGTGGTCATGCGCTCCAAAAAGTCCATGACGCAGATTCTGTCTTCTACATACGAAGCTGTCGTTGGATGGAGATGATTTTCCAGAGAAAAATAGTTCCAGAGGTCTTCTGCTGTTGTGGATTGAGCGTTGAAATATGCTTGCGAAAATCCAAGCATTTGCTTACGGATATCTGAGTTTATTTTTTGCTTCTCTGATTGTGGAGTCTCTGTCTGTGTTTTCCGGGTTTCACTCAGAATATCAATTGTTTTTTCCGCCTCTTTCACCGACATGCCGAGCCCGTATCTCTTATCCGCAAGCGCCGCTATGCCGGAACTTTTATCCTTCGGGTTGACAGAAAAACGCAGTACCCTGATCAGCCAGTCCAGAACCGGAATATCTTTCACAGTCTTTTTTAACGAAACTTCGAATGGAATGCCTTCTTTTTCAAAAACATGTTCAAAAATTTCTGACTGGTTCTGCAAACGGTAAAAGATCGCCATTTCCCGGTATGGAAGCCCCGACGCATGCAGATCCCTGATCCTGCCTGCAAGATAGTCAGCCTCCTGAAACGGATCATACATATTCCGGATCTGAATTTTATCACCGCTCTCCCTGCCGCCCTGCAAGGTGCCTCCCTGCTGCATGAAGCAGCGTGCCACTGCAAGGATTTCACTGCTGGAACGGTAATTCACCGGAAGTGTCAGCTCCGTTGCCTGATATTTGGTCTTCAGCTGATAAAAAATATGAAAAGCACTTCCACGCCAACTGTAAATGACCTGATTCGGATCACCTACTGCAAAAAAACAGGTCTGTGGTTTTTTCAGGCAGTCGATGAGCTCTAACTGTTTCTCATCGCTGTCCTGCACTTCGTCCACGATGATCCAGGAGATGTCATCCATCTTCTGTTCTGACATCTTCACCAAATTACATGTGTTTTCCAGCAGCTCATCAAACGTCATTTTATCCTGGCGTCTCTTTTCTTCCTTTAGCAATGCCTTTAATTTTTCAATATCATCCTGATATTTGCTGTTTTTTTGTTCCAGACGCTTTTTCAGCCGGTTTTTATATTTGATTTTCAGCTGATAAGTTAAGATCAACTGCTCTGCCATCCCAAGTTCTTCGTCCGGATCCATCACCATAAATTCTTTGGTATAACCCAGATTTTCCACTGGAAGCATTTTCTTCAACATTGTAAGACACACACTGTGAAATGTTCCAAAGCCCCACAACTGTTCCTCTGTGATCTCCGGCTCCAGCGCATACAGACGCTCTTTGATCTCATCCGCAGCCTTATTCGTAAAAGTCAGAACAACCATCTGCTCATATGGAATCTGCTTCTCGTAATGCAGATACATGACCTTTGTGATAAGAACCGTCGTCTTACCGCTGCCAACATTGGCATTCACCAGACAAGCGTTGCTCTCATCGAAAACGGCTGCTTTCTGGTATTCATTTAGACGTTGTAGCTGTTGTGTGTAATTTTCTTTAAATTCCATATTTCTTTAAATCCACCCTGCCATTCACCACTTCAATGCCGTCTGCTTTCAGCAGTTCTTCCTGCACATGCTCCCCTCCAAAGGCGAAAGCCCCTGCTAATTCTCCCTTGGAATTCACAACACGGTAACATGGGATATGCTCCGGATCCGGGTTATGGTGCAGGGCATTTCCGACTGCTCTAGACATTCTCGGATTTCCGGCAAGCTCTGCCACCCTGCCGTAAGTTGCCACTTTACCTTTTGGAATGGTTTTCACCGCCTCATAAATACGCTTTGTCGGACTGTCTGTGATAATGTCATAGCTTTCTGCAATCATCTGCTTCACATCCTTATCCGGGATTGTCCCATCTAAAATGATCGTATTCCAGTGTTCTTTATTCTGATGATATCCCGGAAGCACGGACGCATAGGCATCCCTCCAGAAATCGCGCCACTCCGGGCGCACTTTCACATTCAGATTGATGTATCCGTTCCGCTCATATACCCACAAAAATGCCTTTTTGCTTCCATGCACACGCACTAACTCCCAGTTTGAATCATGGAACGGCGTTTCCAGATAAGTGTCTGGAAATAATAATCCGTATTTTGTTGCTTCTTCTCTTGTTTTCATTATCCCCATGTATTTTCCTCTATATTTCCCTTATAAAACAGGTTTTCTCTAAGTCCCTGCCTGATTGGTTTTACTTTTCCCGTTTTCATTAAATAGGTCAGATTCTGTTTGGAACACTGCAATATTTCGCACGCCTCTGCCGTGTCCACAATATTTTGATTGACAAAAGAATAAAAATCCTGCGCTGAAATTTTTATCTCCGTCCCCTTTTCTATGAGAACCCGCTTATCGATTGCAATGGATTGATTAAATGTAATACTGTATCCACCCACTCCCACTTCCACAGTGTTCAGAATTTTTTTATTTCTTAATATACTGGCTATCTTCTCATTTTCCACTGCCAGTTTTCTCAAATCGACTCTTCTTACCATATCATTCTGAAAAAGACAGATGATATCATGTTCTCCCGATACAAAACACTCGGTAACATTGTCGTGACTTCTCGCACGGATTTCCTGTGGTACGCCGTTGTACGTGATTTCCTTTAAATAACAACTGTCCTGCGAACATTTTCCCTTCGATAACGCCAGTAACTTCATTTCGTTATATTCCGTCATTTTATGATTTTTCAGTATGGAACCAATATTTTGTCTGCCGCTTGGAATCACCCGTTCCCTCACCCAGAGAGCGCTTATCTCTCTTGGAATCGTATAAATATTTTTTTTCACAAAAGAAGAAAAAAGCAGCGGTGCATTCCACTCGTCCAGCTCAGAATTTAGTTCGATCATAAATGCATTTTCTTTTTCATAACAAAACAAATATCCGATCGGCGTCTTATTTTCCCAGTCATCATCCCATATTGCAAAGACTTTCATAATAACACCACCTTTTATAGATCATTTCCCATATTTTTTCCATATGTTCCGCAGATAATGTATGCTCTAAATTTTCGAAAATAACCGCTTTGTCCGTGCCCGCCAGACGCTTTGGAAAAATTTTTTCTTTCTCCCGTATCAGATTCAGGTTCTCTAATGTCGACCTGCTCCCGATAAAATTCTGGCATGGCTTATCTTCCATTACATTAAATTTTTTTATCTGCTCCTCACTATAGCAGGAACACAACAGTGAAAGTCCATGGTCAAATAACGGTGCAATCCGTATCGAATGCTTTCTCGCATTCCGAAGCACTTCAATATTGGCTCCGTGCCTGTCTCTGTTTAAAATCAGAAAATCAACGGCAAGCATAGTGTCTATATACTGCTGCCATCCATTTTCCCTGCAAAAATCATAATGCGAAATTCCAGCGCCGGCATTAATCTGATAATAATTATCCAAAGCCGCTTTTGTTTCTCCTCTTTCCTTAAAATCCTCCGACGCACATACCCACGTTTCAAAAATTTTTCCATCAATCTCTATGTTGGCATGTATCAGTTGATATGCCAGATGTTCCACTCCCAATAGCGTAAGCATTCTGTCTACAATAATTTCATTGACGCACTCATGTCCGATAATTCCTTTTTCGCTGTCAAAGTTTGAGAGTTTGTAATATATTTTTTTCCCATCTGATATGGATTGTGATTTCAGAAAAGTTCCTGCTGTTCCACTTGAATTTCTTGCATGTGACCAGTTCAGGTAAGTAAGATCCTGTATGTCAGTCATCACTTTATTCTGCATATTTTCCGCTCTCCTTTTCCAAATTAATTATATTGTTTTATTTGATGTACGTCAAACATTGTTTTAAACATTTAAAAAGAATAAGACCATCTGCCAGAATGTTTCTGACAGACAGTCTTATCTTTCAAAAATAATCATCTGAATCATTTTTTCTTGGGAGAAAATAGAACTCTCAGTATGATTGTCCAATAATCGTTTTATTCTACTCAATCACAATTTTTGTTCTTTTTTTATAATTTCTGATAAGCATAACTTCCCAGAAAATAAGCAATGCTCCTGCTATGATATCAATCGCAATCATCAGTTTTACCCATGCTGCGAGCGAGATTGCAGTATCACTTGCGTATGCATTACTGTTTACGACTGTATACATGATATTTTTACATGCATTTCTCATGTAAAGAACAGCACTCGGATTCGTGGTATCTGATACATAATTCGTTCCAACATCAAAGGTTGACAGACAGCAGGAACCTCCTGTTGCAATCACCTGATCTGCATTCATATTAAATGCACCTGCAAAATAATCAGTTTCTACAAATCCTTTGAATCCCCATTCGTCGCGGAGTACTGTTGTCTGCAGCTCGTAATTGCCGCCAGCCCACACATTCCCGATATAGTTGAAAGATGACATAACGGCTGTTACATTTCCTTCTTTCACACAGATTTCAAATGGTTTTAAATATAATTCTCGCATAGACTGTTCATTTGCCCATGTACAGATCATTACCCAGCGGTTTGTTTCCTGTTCATTCATTGCAAAATGCTTCATATATGCATAAACACCATTTTCTGCGGCTCCCTTAACTGCCTGAGCAGACATTTTTCCAGACAGAACCGGATCTTCAGAAGGATATTCATAGGCACGGCCTCCAAATGCACTGCGGTGCAGGTTCATAGATGGTGCATACCAGCCGGAACAGCCAAGCTCTGTTGCCATTTTACCCATGTCGTAGCCATATGTGTATGCCAGTTCATCATTCCATGTGCATGCGATCATGACATTCGATGGGAAACCTACAGAACCGGCACCTGTGAAGTTGTTGCTGACAGCCGATGGTCCGTCACAGTCCACGGTTGCCACCTTTCCCACACTTGCAGCTGCTGCAGTCTGGAATCCTGCATGTGCGATCATATCCTGCATTTCATCAATAGTAAGCTGATCTAACAGTGTCTCCCAGCGTTCATCTTCATAATCTGCCCCGCGAAGCTCTGCCAGTGTCAGACCATTCTCGGCGCCCGTTGTTGGCATCTCTGCACCTTCTATTTCCGGCATTTCATAATTGGAAGTTACAGTGAATCCCTCTTTTAAATCTTCCGGCATAGACATGCTCGCCGGTGCAGCGGCTACCTCTTCGTAATTGGCAAACCCATCCGCTCTCGACAGATATTCCAAATGTCCATCAGCATAATCGAACTGATTTACTGCCGCAGTCTTGTCTGTCGAACGGGCATTATTTTCATCATAGATAATGTCTTCATCTACTGTATAAACAACCGAATCCATCACATGATGGGAATCACTGTTGATACTGATTTCATAATCTCCCTGCTCTAACACATAACATCCATGATCTTTGTAATCATAGGAAGCCATATCCTCCGCCTTAAATGTCAATGTCACATTTGTACTCTCTCCTGTGCGGATCACATCTGTTTTCTCATAAGCGATCAGATTTGCAGAAGATTTTTCGATTCCTCCATTGGTATACGGAGGATTGTAATAAACCTCAACAACATCTTTTCCATCAACATCACCCGTATTTGTCACCTTGACATTTAAAGTGATCGTTCCATTTTCCATGGTAGAAGATTCAATTTCCTGTTTGAAATTAGTATAGCTCAAACCATATCCAAACGGATACTGAACTGTCTCATCATAATTAAGAAGACCTTCCTGTGCTGCCGTCTCATAAAAGCGATATCCGACATAAATACCTTCCACATAATTTACAAACGTTGGCATTGCTCCACCAACATATGGATCACTCTCATCAATTTTAAATTCCTGCATATTGTCATACTGGAAGTCACCAAAGTTATTCCATGTCGGTGTTGCGGTTAGATCATACACAAACGTATCTGATGTCTTACCAGATGGATTCACAGAACCATTTAAAATCGTTCCAAGTCCGTCAAATCCGGTCTGTCCTGCACCCTGACACCACAACACACCTTTGATCTGCGGATAATCATTTACAAATCCCAGTTCAAATGTCGAAAGTCCGTTATAAATCAATACAACATTGTCAAAATTATCACAAACCATGCCGATCATATCTTTTTCTGTCTGGCTTAATTCCAGATAATGCTGTCCCCGCTGGAAATCCGCATACTCAGAAGAATTATCGGTATACTCTGCTGTTGTCATATCTGTTGGAAGATCACTTCCCTCACCACCCCAGCGTCCGATCACGACCAATGCGGTATCCGAAAAACTCTTTGCATTTTCCAACAGTTCATCTGAATAATCAGAAACCGGTACTTCTGGAAGGCTCCAGTCACTTCCATAAGAAGCTCTCTCGGCTCCGAGACCTGTGTATAAGTCCGTCAGTTCTGTATTTACCTCGTATCCTGCATCCTCTAATCCCTGCTGCAATGACACCCTGTCATACAGATCATTTAACGCACCTGCTCCCGAACCTCCATAGATTGGGTTTGTGCCAGCCCATCCAAACACATTTAACTTCTGTGTTCCTTTTAACGGAAGAAGCCCATCATTTTTCAAAAGTACAATCCCTTCCTCTGCGATAGTCTGACAGTCCGCATTTGACTGCTTTGTCGTCTCATCACTGATGGTCTGTGTTTTCTGCACTGCCAGATTCAGCAATGTAGACAGCGGTCCTGTACATGCCAGATTCACAATGACGATCACTGCCACGATCATTGCGATTCCTGCATTGCCTCTGATTAATTTTCTGATTGCTACCTCTTTTTTTCTACAGGCAGCGATGACAACGATTCCAATCAGAATCACTGTCGCAATTGCAATGAGATATGCTTTACACATATTCAATACACTGATTACATCACTCCAGTTTAATGATATCATAACCTTTCCTCTCCTTTGCTTGCTTTTGGTACGCTTATACTAACACGGATTTTGCTTTTTTTTCCCATCCGGTACGAATTGCACGCTCACGGTACCAATTGCAGTTTTCGTTCTTTTGTAATTATGCTAAAATAGATACAGAAAAAAGTTTATGTAAAAACGGGGGAAATGCCATGTATCAGGCTGCAATTGTTGAGGATGATGCCGCAATTTTAGAATATTTAAAAAATACGCTTATTCAGGAATTTGACAAAAAGGGCACAACGGTTGCCTTCGACGCGTTTACTTCGGGCACCCGTTTTCTGGAAATGTATGAGGCACATTATCATTATGATGTTATTTTTCTGGATATTGAAATGCCTAAGATTAACGGCATCGACGTATGTAAAAAAATCCGGGAATTTTCATCTGATTCCCTTGTAGTTTTTATTTCCAACAAAGAAGAACTTGTCTTTCAGACTTTCGAAGTGCAGCCATTTCGTTTTATCCGCAAAGAAGCTTTTGAGAACACGGTTACATCCCTCGTTGTTTCCATTTTAAATAAGTGGCTGCAAAATAAAGGCAGACTCTTACAATTGCAGGAAAACGGTTCAAACGACCTTTATTCCTTTTCCATTCCACATATTCTGTACATTGAAGCACAGCGCAAAGACTGCCTCATCGTCACAACCGAAGGTACATGTGTATTCCGATGCAGACTGATGGAACTGGAAGAGAAACTTGCAGACTGTCATTTTATCAAAATCCATCGGAGTTACCTTGTAAACTGTATGCATATTTTTCGTATTGGGAAATCTTTTGTACAACTGACCAACGGGACTGAGCTCCCGATCAGCCGTGGAAAGACAGAGGAAATAAAGCAGCTGTTTCTGCAATATAACACAACTTATTAAGTACAAAGAAAGTGAGGATTTTATGGGCGCAATTATTTATCAACTCTATTTTACGTTTCAGGGAAGCATTATTTTTACTTTCATCTCGTACCTTTTATACACATTATGTAAATCCAAAAGACCTGTTTCCTGCCGGCTGTATGTTCTGTTTTCCTTTTTGGGATTCTTTATTTTACAGAAAATTATTGACTGGTTCATCACAGATTTACTGAAAAAAGCTTCTCCTTACTGCGTATTTCTGCTTTCTCTTGGTGTAGCTGCGCTGTTTTCCTCTTTTATATTTTTACAGTCATCTGCATTTCAGAAGATTACTTATCTTTTATTCATTCTGACCTTTATACAGTTATACAAAATTGTGCTTTCACCGCTTTATGAACTTGAAAATTCTCTTACTCCGCATACCTACGCATTTATCGATTTTATGAGCGGAAACTTTTTATTTTTCCTTCTGGGATTACTCTGTGTCTTTTTCCACAAATTGCAGATTGCCCCTATGACCTCCGGCATGCCAAAGAAACTATTTCTGATCCTGTACTTTCCTATCAGCATTTTGCTCACCACACTGATCACATCGAACACATCAAAACTATGGACAAAATTTGCTCCAATCCTTGCGTTGATCATTATTACAAATCTGCCGATCATTTACTATTTTTTTTCAAGGATTATCAGCTCCTACGAACAGGAAAAACAATTGAATGCCGCTTTACAGGAAACCAAAGCCCAGCTTTCCCATTACCGTTATTCTATTGTTCTGCAGGATGAGATCCGCAAAGAACGCCATGAACTGAAAAATAAATATTTTTATATCCAGACACTCGTACATGAGAAAAAATTCGAACAACTGGAAGACTATCTGAATCATGCAATCGGTAAGAAACTCTCCTCTTTCGAAGAGATCCAGACTGGAAATACCTTAATGGACTATATCCTGAATCAGAAAATACAGACCTGCCGCAAAAATAATATCAAAGTTTTCAGTGAGATATTAATTCCTGAACAATTAAATATTTCCGAAGATACACTGTGCACCATTTTATTAAACCTTTTGGACAATGCGATTACCGCCAGTCTCCACGAACCGGATGCCGACATTCATATCAGCATCCGGTGTGTACAGAAGTATCTTGTATGCAAAATCAAAAATAAGTGCAGTTACAATGTTCTGGAACAAAATCCAAATCTTGCAACCACAAAACAGGATATAACACATCACGGTTTTGGTATAAAAATCATCCGTGAAACGGTAGAGAAAAATAACGGTATTTTAAATTTTAATTACAACGATCACTATTTCACCGCAACCGTTATGTTAGAGCTTTAGCCTCCGTTCCATCTTCTCCATCGCGTCCTTATCCGGCTCTCTCACTTCATCTGCGAGTGCCACCTGGATCTGGAATCCAACCGGCACATCCGCATAATAACTGATAATATTCTTAAGGCTCTCGCGGTTTCCCGGCTCCATCACCCAGTCTGCATAAAAGACGCTGGATAATTTTAAGATCAGCATCCGCTCTCTCACTTCGACCGCCGGAACGGTCTGTAAAAATGCGGCAAAGTTCTCTCCGTTTTCACTAATCTTTTTGCAGAACTCCTGCCACTGCTCTCCCAGCTTTTCAAATGAGAACTCTTTTCTCCTGAACGTGGACGGCGCATGCTCTGCAGTCTTCACTCCCATCGGGACATCCCAGTGTTCCAGCAGGTTTTCCAGTCCGAAAAGTACCATCTGCCTGTCAAGCCGGTAATCTCCCACACAGGCGGCACAGCCATCTTTGCATCCACAGCCTTTTACAAGCTTCACGGCATTTTGGATAATATCTTCCATATTATCATAAATCTTTTCAGCGAATCCAAGTCCACCCACATACTTATCGTAAAAATAGATGTCTACGTCCGAGCTTGTGTCAAACGCAAGTTCCAGTGCATTCGCCGATGTAATGACCCCGATGTCCTCCTGCTCTGTCATCGTCACCATCCGGGCAGCATTTTTCAGTGCAAAACAGACGCCCTCATAATAATTGTTCCGCACCATTTTCGTATTCTCATTCACCTGGATCAGTCCGCGGTAAACCCTGACCACATTCTCCGGCACACGCATCCAGGTACTCTCCGTATCATAGTCTTTGGAGAGTGCCTTCGGTAACTGCTCATAGCCAAGATTCTGATGATTGTGAAACTGCATTTTCTTAAACATATAAACGTAATCGCTCACATTGACATCACCAAAATGAAGCTCTGTGCGCGCAAGCGGCATATTTTTACTCTCGTGAACAATCTTCACATTCGCTTCCCCTGCCGCGACTGTATAATAATTTCCATTAAATGGCACTGCATAGGCAGTCCGGCTCTCAAGATCAAGCTTTGTCACCTGATAGGCAACGCCGTCATGCATGTAGACCGCACCATCGTGAAGCTCGCGGAACGCCTGACTCTCGTCCATCTCTGTGATCTCTTTTCCGCTGTCCTTGTGCAGAAGCTTATAGCGCTTCTCGTCAATATTGCGCATGGAAAAATCACCCGCCGGGAACTCACCGCCAGACCACGCAAATTTTCCATTGTGGCTCGACAGTTCCTCAGCGCGGAGAAGTACCGGGATTGCCTCGCCAAGATCCGGAAACAGGGAAATATCATCAAGCGTCAAAGGAATCTCCGCTGCTGCCGCACGGATATGCGCCAGTTCAATAATCAGATTATTCTTATCGATCACAGCATTTTCACTGCTTCCCTCAAACAGCCAGCCCGGCTCAAGCGCAATGTACTGGTCAAACGGCTGATTGTCGAGAATGAGATAGTTGCTGCTCCTTTTCCCGCTTCTTCCGGCACGCCCTGTCTGCTGCCAGAATGAGGCTCTGGTGCCCGGATAACCGACTAACACCGTGGTACTGATCTTTCCGATATCAATTCCAAGTTCTAATGCATTCGTGGAAACAAGTCCCATAAGTTCTCCCGAGATCATCTGATTTTCAATCTGTTTCCGCTCAAGCGGCGTGTAACCGCCACGATAACCGGAGATTTCATCCGGCTTATGCGTGCCTAAAAATCCCTCCGCTTCCAAATGATCTCTCGTCTCTTTTAAGACGATCTCCACATTCTTTCTGGACTTCGTAAACGCAATAAAATTTTTTCCTTCATCCATCAGCTCCGGCAAAAGTTCTGCCGCCACTGTCGTAATGCGGACCTGCCCATAATAGTTGTCGTCTTTCCCCATGATCTTCGGCGGCTGGATGAGATAATATCCACGTTCTGCTGCTGGTGAACCGTCCTTATCCACAAGTGCAAACTGCTTTCCACAGATTTCTGCTGCAAGCTCCACCGGATTGGCAATCGTAGCAGAACTGCAAAGAAACTGCGGATTGGAATGATAATAACGGCATACTCTTGAAAGTCTGCGGAACACATTTGCCAGATGCGAACCGAACGCTCCACGATACGTGTGCAGCTCATCGATCACAATGTATTGTAAATTGGAAAAAATAAAATCAAACCCGTATTTGCTGTGATTCGGCAGAAAAGCCCCATTCACCATCTCCGGGTTTGTCAATATGATATTGGCACTCTGCCGGATTCTTGTACGCTCCGCCACCGGCGTATCCCCATCATACACGCCCGCCACAATGCGGTTCTCTCCAAAATACTCCAGATAAGGTGCAATCGCACGGTACTGGTCTGCCGCAAGTGCCTTGGTCGGGTAAATGAAAATTGCCCTTGTCAGCGGATTTTTCAAAATATCCTGTAAAACCGGAAGTAAAAAACTCAAGGTCTTGCCGCTCGCCGTTGATGTTGTGATAACAACATTTTTCCCGGAAGTCACTTTCTCAAACATTTCCGTCTGATGGCAGTATAGCTTCCCGATTCCATGCGACTTCAGGTACTCCGCCAGCTCCGGCAGAAGATTCTCCGGGAAATCGTCATATACTGCCGGGTGGGCAGGGATTGTTTTTTCGTAAATGATGCAGTCTTTGATGTCCATGGATGAGTCCTTCCTATTCTATCTGTAAAAACTTCATACATTTTTGATGAATTTGAAATATACAAAAAAGTATAGCCTCTTTTAAATTTTCATGCAACAAAAAGGCAAAAGATTAAAACATCTCTTGCCTCATACTTTATCTAATATTCGATTCCGATTTCTTTATACTCTAACAGTCTTGCTTTGCCCATAGGAAGCTCGGTCCAGGCACCTTCCATTGTGCCACCTGTAATTCCTTCCACAGCTGTCAGGAAATCATGTATCACCTGTTTCTCGACCGGTTTGATATGATGTCCCGGCCAGGTAATATCGTAGAGAGATTCCATAGCGATCAGCTTTTCCAGTGATTCCTTATAGGTCTGCATCGGTGCCGCAAATTCCATCTGAAGCAGTACATGAGCCTTACAGCAGGTATCCCCGGTGAACATCCATCTGTTCTTTTCATCAAGGAAACATACTGATCCGACAGAATGTCCCGGTGTCCTTACCACACGCACCGGTCTGTCACCAATCTCAAATACCATCTCATTCTCAAAATAACTGCAATTTTCTTTTACCGGGAGAAGCTCATCCTGTGTAAAAATATGACGGACATCCTCTCTGCTGTGTGCCTCATAAAGTTCTTTGTCTTCTTTTGCAAGCCATACTTCCTCAAATGCTCCGGTTCCGCCAATATGGTCTACATGTCCATGCGTCAGTGCCACAGTGACCGGAAGCCCAGTAAGTTCTTCACATATTGATTTCAGTGGAATTGTTCCAAATCCGGTATCGATCAATAATGCCTTTTCCTTTCCGGTGAGCAGGTACATATAAGCACTTGCCGTATTACTATATTCTTCTATCAGCCACGTCTGTTCATTTAATTTCTCAATATGATAATTCATCCTATTCTCCTTGTTCCGGTATCAACAATTTATCTTTTGTTCCTTCCTCAATCCCGGCAAGAAAAGAAAATGCCGGATCCATCATCTGTTCCCAGTAGAAAAATTCATGATCGCCATGTCCGCTGCGATACTCATGAGTAATATTTTCCTTTTGTAAAGCATTTTCTAATTTTTCTACCTCATCATATACAAGACGGTCATCTTTTCCACAGCACAGAAACAGTTCCGGTCTGTTATCCACATCTTTTCTTGTCCACTGTGTACACATATCACACTCGCTTCCATAGTATGCTTCTCTGTTTCCGAAAATGCCCTCAAACTGTGCTCTTGAAAATCCAGGTGCCTCGGACCCTGCCAGAAGCATGCAGGCATCGGCAGCCGGCGAGAATGCTACTACTTTAGAAAACGTATCCCGATATTTAAACCCATTATATAATGCACCATATCCCCCCATAGAGATTCCGCCAATAAAGGTATCCTCTCTCTTTGTAGATAATGGCAGCATTTTTCTTGTCACTTCTACCAGCTCTTTTCCCACATAAGTACTGTAAAACGTCATACGGTCAGGTAGGTCCTGATAGAACAGATTCTCGCCATCCGGCAGTACGATCGCGATTCCTTTTAATTCAGACTGTCCTCTCAGCCCAAGGTATGTGATAAGTTCCGTCGCGGTTGCACTGTAACCCGGCAGTAAATAAAGTGTTTTATATGGTGGTTCCCATTTTCCTGCCATGCCATCTGATGGAAGTATTACCTTAATATTGACACCTCTCATTAATGCTTCGGATTTATAATCAATCTGTAAAAAAGCCATATCCTTATCTCCTTTGTAAACTTAATCTGTTTTACATCCTGTTTCTTTTCCCATGAAGCAGTTCTTATTTAAATATAAGCTGTGCGAAATCATGAATGCACATGCGCCATACGTTCCAGTCATGTGCTCCCGGATATACGTTGCGTATCTGATCAATCCCTTTTTCATTTAATATCTGATCGTCATGTGCAAAATTCTCCCAGAACGGATCTTTGTCTCCCATTGCCCTGAAATAAACGTCAAATGTTTTATTGAATACTTTGGCATCATCCAAAATTTTCATATGTTCATTCTCACTGGTTCCGCGGTCAACCATGTCAAGCGGGCTTCCCTGAATGATATCTGTCACAAATCCGCTGAATATTCCAAGTGAACTAAAGTACTCCGGATGCTTAAATCCGATAATGCTTGTCTGTAAGGATCCCATGGAAAGACCTGCCATCGCACGCATCTTCTTCGTCCTTCCGACACGGAATTTTTTCTCAATATAAGGCATAATATCTGTCAGAAGCTGGTTTTCCAAAAGTTTAAAATCAACGATTCTCTCACCTTTTTCTGTCACTGTCTGAACCATTCCGTTGCTCATAACGATCACCATTGGAACCGCCTTCTTCTCTGCGATCAGATTATCCAGAATAAAATTCACCTTCCCGGACGCAGTCCAGCCGATCTCATTTTCTCCATGTCCATGCTGAAGATATAATACCGGAAATTCTCTTTCTGTTTCTTCTTCATAGCAATATGGAGTGTATACCATGCAGCTCTCCCACTCTCCGGTAACCTTTGAAAAAAAGTATTCCCTGCGGACACTTCCGTGCGGCACATCTTTTACCTGATAAAACTCTTCATTTTTCATCTCAAGTGCTACATAATTATATGGACGGCTATAACCATAGGTAATTGGAAGCAATGGTGTCACAACTTCCACATCATCAATCTTCAACTGCACATACTGTATTCCTGTCCTGAGAGTGTACTCCATACGCCAGATTCCGTCATCTTCCCTGGTACATGGAAATTCTTCCTCATTCATTGTAAATGTAACATTCTCTGCCTCCGGTGCCTTTACCTGAAGAAAATAATGTTCTCCTTCTTTTACCAATGCCGGAACCTGTCCTTCCCATGGCAGGACGCGGTCAAAACCAAGTTTCTGTTCGTTTATATTATAGTTCATATCAGAGTCCTCTTTTCTATAGTTCAACAGGTCTGCCATTGCTGTGCAGACCTGTTGGATGATATACAGTATTTATATTTAAAATTTGAAAATGGCCAAATATTTTACAGTGTTCTTGTCTGTCCGTCCGGTGCTGTTTCTGTAATCACAAATTCGAATGTTTTCAGATCTGCCTTCAGTTTTGCCTGATATCCGTCATTCTCCCATGTAAATTCCATCTTATTTCCATCTGAATTTATCATGATCCTGCTTTCCTTCTCAAATGCAGGACAGGTACTGCGGAAGCGGAGAAGCTCTAACTGTCTTGCTACTACCGGCTTCTTTAATGCCTCTTCCATCTGCTCTGTGGTAAGATTTGTACGGTTGATCTCTTTGTGTCCGCCTGCTCCGGCACGCTTGACTGCCTCATGGTCATTCTTTCCTGCAAATAGATCAAGATACCAGATCTGCGGTTTTCCAGGCATGAACAGCTGTAAGGCTCTCGCAAGAAGCATCTTTGCATCGTCTTCCCCAAGTGCACTGTAGTAAGTTGCATTGACCTGATAATACATGTTCTTCTGGCCGTGAAGGTCTTTGACATAACCGCCTCTTCCGACAACAGTATCGATCAGGTTCTGGATACGTTCTTCTGATAATAATCCCTTTAAGTCAAGAAGTGGGATTCCGTCATGGCATCCTAACATATTGACAGTATGGATCTTCTTCTCTACCAGCTCCTCTGCCCAGTCGGCAAGATGCTTTCCGTCTCCGCTCTCCAATGCGTCAATGATCAGTCCCGGCAGGAAGAAATCATAGGTCATATAGCCTTTCCCTGCGATCTGCTCATAATTCTTCTCGCCATAGCTTGCATGAATCTCCGGGAGTAAGGTCAGGTTGTATTTATCTGCCAGTTTCCGTACTTTTTCAAGTAAATCCCAGGTTCCCGGCTCATTTAAGAAATTCTTCTCTCCCGGCTCTTTCGGTGCGTAGGCAAATGCATCCAACCGCACGATCTTAGCTCCATATCCCGCGAGTGTCTTTAAGGTATTGTCGTAAAACTCCCATACGAGTGGGGATTTGATATTTAAGTCCATCTGGCCAAGATAGCGTCTGCCGGCTTCCATATAATCAACGACTTTTTTCTTCTCTTCATCCGACATAAATCGGGTCACTTCTGCATTTTCGTCGGCAGCCAGTATCTCTGCCGGTTTCTTTCCTTCTTTGGTCTGTGTATTTAACACTTCCGCAAGCATCACCGATTCTGTATACTGCAGCCCCGCTGCCTGCATCAGATCCTGTGCATCAACCGTGCGGTAGGTCACTTCCTGGTAGAAGGTGTTCCAGTATGGGACATCCCTTCCATCCGGGAATCTTACCATCAGGATTGGTAATCCCGGTTTACGGAAAAACATGTCCTTGATATATTTCTGATCCGGCTGGATATAACCATCCTCTGTCATCTCCCCGCAGCCTTCCCAGAACTTATTCCAGTCGATGAAGAAATCACGGTATTCTGATTTATCACCATTTTTTATGATGTCCTGGAACTGCTTTGACAGTACCGATGCATGGTTTAAGATAAAATCGAGTTTTAAATCAATCCCAAGTCCTTCTAATTTGTCCAGTGCTTCCCTGGATGCAAGCATTTTATTCAAAGAATAGTCGATCACAGAAAACCCTCTGTCTAAGTCTGTATGGAACAGACTTGGCAGTACATAACAGGAAGAAAATACATCCTTCATTTCCGGTTTCTGTAAAAATGCTGCGATATCATCTAACGTGCCGCCCATGCTGTCCGGGTAGGCGTTTAACATTGGTCCGATATTCATGGTTATCTTCCTTCCTCCATCTGCTTACAGTATTCTTCATAGCTTAACAGCTCTCCGCTCTTTGAAATGATGATCTTTGCTTTTGGAGCCTGATGCTCTAACATCGCCTGCTCTAATTCCAGTACCATCATGGTAAATGGGCTGTCTGTTGCACCATCCCTGTTTCTCGCTCTTCTGTGTGCAAGTGTCTCCTGTGGCGTGCTGTTCAATAAAACAGGGATATCCACACCTTTATAGTTATCGCTATTTCCGTGTGTCCATTCGATCACGAGAACCTGGATCTTAGAGAAATCTACTTTTTCATACCATAATTCTGTATCTTCTCTTCCCATGCGTTTCAGCCAGATCTCATCAGTGCCTGCCTTGAACTCTTTTACGATCTCTTCTACTTCATCGAATCCGATCTCATTATTTGTTCCGAGGTATCCTTTTAATCCTTCTTTTCCGTTTCTTAAGTAAGACTCATACCAGTCATATTCCTCTGTGTGTTTTGGATTGGCATCATCTCCGTTTTTCTGGAATTCATGGATCACTTCAAAACGTTCTGCTGTAAAGGTACCTTCTTTTACCATTCCTTTTAACGCACTCTCACGGAAGGTATGAAGACGCTCTGCATCATTGTATACAGGGATTCTGTGTGGATAATTGTCTCCGGACAGGGTGTAGCTTCCAATTCCTGCCTCTTTTAAATAAAAAGATAATAAAGAAGCGATCTCTGATTTTCCAACTCCGGAACCTCCACAGACCGTGATCACTACTTTGCCTGTCTCGGATTTTTCAGAAGCTTCCTCTAACATTGGCAGTAATTCTTTGAAAATGACATTTGCTTTCTGCACATGTCCTTCGCCAATCTCTACTTTGTCTCCTGGCATATCTCCGTGTGCGATATTTTCCGGGATCACTGGTGGCTGCCAGTCTGTCATGTTTTTTGTGATTTCTGCAATTGATTTCATCCTTAATCGTCTCCTTTATCTTTTTAAGCTTATCTGTTCTAATGATACATTATAATAATTTTGCTTTCTACTCAATGAGCCATTGGATTGCCGGCTCTAAATATTCATTCCAGAACTTCCAGTCATGAATTCCTGTGCTTTCTTTGTATGTAAAATCCACTTTGTTTTTCAAAAGGAAATCACGGAACTCATGATTTTCATTCAGTAAGAAATCTTCAGATCCGCAAGCCATGAAAATCGGCTGGATCTTCTCCTCTTTTTTCAGCCTTTCTGTCACGAGATATTCCGGATTGTTTTCGCTCTCATCCAATTTATCCAGATCACCGAAAATCTGTGTATAGTAATCATAATCTGCAATATCGTTGTGGCTTCCCGGCTTCATCCCTTTGATTCCGTTCACGATCAGGGCTGAGGACAAGCCAAACATTTTTCCGAAATATTCCGGATATTTTAATGCTGTATGAATTGCTCCAAATCCACCCATGGACAATCCACCGATAAAGTTGTCTTCCGGCTTATCTGACAGTCCGAATGTCTTCTGGCAATATGCCGGAAGCTCTACTGCTGTAAATGTCTCGTATCCACGTCCGGTTCCTTTTCCGTTTAAGTAGAAACTGTTCTCACCAGCCGGCATTACAACTGCAAGGTTGTATTTTAAAGCCAGCTCCTGAATTAAGCTTCCTGTAAGCCAGTCCTGTGTACTTCCCGAAAAACCATGTAAAAGATATAAGGTTTTCATCGGTCTGTCATAATTTGAATTACCAGCCAACATCTCCGGTGGTGCATCGTTCGGTAATATAATATGAAATGTAATAATTCTGCTGAGTGCCTGTGAAAAAGTATTCACCTGTAATAATGCCATGATCGTTTACCTCGCTTATTTTTCAAGTTTAATTATACTAGGTTTGTTTTCTAAATTCTTTCAAAAAAAAGATATATATTTTCATTTTCCTAATATTTTCTACTAAAGCATCTAAATAACTCAACTTTTCCACCGGCATATCAAGTGTAAATGTACTCAATTCATGCCATCGGCATGGTAAAACAGTTGCATTTTTTATTTTAAATCTAAATTTAGGACAAATTTCGGATTAACCTTATCAAATAATTCAACAAGCTCAAGATCGTGATTTGTAACTTCCCTGCACTCCCTGTCGATAATCATGGTATTAATCCTGTCTTCTTCGCATGGATGCCACTGTGGCAGATATTCACAGTTTGGATCTCCGTTTCTTACAAAGTTAAGTACCATTGTGCTGAGCGTTTCAGAATACTGCTGACCATATTTTTCCTCATTGAGTACATAAACCCTGTCTTCATTTCTGAAAATATAAGCAACTTCTCCTCCATGCCAGATTGGTATACGTCCGCCTTCCGGAACGGTATAAGCTGCAAGGAAATTATATACCTTATTGCAGCCGGCTTTCATATGTGTTCTCACTGATTTCACAGCGGCACGGCGGCAGCGGCTGTCCATATATGCGAGGTCTAAAATATCATGATCCGGGTATGCTTTTCTGAACAATTCCATGAGTGTTTCACAGGAATCCCCATAACGGTCTTTCAAATACGCAAGCTTTCCTTCTTCGTCCTCATTAAGTGCCAGTTTTTCCTCATAAGTCAGTTTTACAGTAGGCATTTCTCCAAGTACTGATCCATAAATGATCGGCTTGTCTTTTGAAAATGGCATTAATCCGACTTCCGCCGGGAATCCCGGAAAGTAATCATTTGGCACCGGTGACCAGTCAAAAGGATTGGATCCGGTAGCTTTAAGTGCTTCGCATAAATCTTCATAAGGAACATCATATACTTTCTGAATGTTATCTTTATTAATTCCAAGATAGTCCATCATCTTCTTTGCTGTTTCCCTACTGGCTGTTCCATCATCAAGGTGATACGCTTCATCGGATCTGGCTCCACTTAATACGATACCTCTCTGGAAATATGGTGCTGCATCTTTCAGCTGGAAAAGGCACTGTACTTTTCCGCCACCGCCAGAGTGTCCACAGATTGTAACATTCTCCGGATCTCCTCCGAATGCAGCAATATTTTCATTAATCCACTTCATTGCTACCACTAAATCAGCAATACCCACATTCGGAGAATCTTTGAACTCTTCTCCGTACTGGTCAAGATTTAAATGTCCTAATATATTCAGTCTGTGGTTGATTGAAACAAAAATAATATCTCCATGTCTTGCAAGGTTCGCTCCTTCAAAGGAATATTCTTCAAATGCGTTTCCTCCGAAGAATCCGCCTCCATGAATCCATACAAATACCGGTTTTTTCTCTGCTCCACCCTTTGGAGCCCAGATATTAAGGTTCTGGCAGTCTTCACTTTCTTCCTCCAGCATGTGAAGTCCCCTGTAGGTATAAAAAGGTTTTAATTTAAGAACCTGTTTTGAAATCGGTCCATGCTGATAGGCATTTTTAATTCCTTCCCAAGGTTCGATTTCAACCGGCATCTGAAATCTTTTTGCTTTTGCATAATCAATTCCCATAAAAATATTCACTCCACCATAAGCGATACCTCTGATTTTTCCGCATTTTGTGTCCACAACCGGTCTTTCTTCTTCAAATACATACTGATTCATATAATTCTCCTCCTGTTATTTTATAATATATCTTCCAGATGTATCCATCTGGATTCTCTTCTACATTTCAATTGCCGGAAGCAGTTCTGTAATCTCCCCCGGTTTTACTTCAACTGTTTTCTCCGAGAAAATTCCACCAAGCCATATGCTTGTGCATGTCGGGTTAAAAACTTTTGTACTGTCTACTGAAAAAATCAGCTTTCTGTATGCATCTACATAACTCTGGATCTGTCCGTTCGTTGCATACCATACATCATCTTTGAAAGCCACTTTATCCAACAACTTCTCCATGTGATCCCAGTTATCGTTCTGGTCAAATTCATAACTATGTCCCCATACATAAAACAATTTTGCCGGACTGTACATGGAAAAATAAAAATCATCTGACAAAAAAGCATCTGCAAGTTCCATGACTCTTTCATCATCATGATGACAGGTTGGATTCCATTGCAAAAAATCCAGTGGGATATCAAATTTATAGGTAGATGTGATTGTTCTTGCATAAGAGATTCCGCTTAGCCTGACAGCATTTAAAATATTCTCGTCTACAGCACCAAATGCGTATGCAAAACCGGTCAATGGTCTTCCTGTAATCTGTTCAAGCTCTTTTCTGCATGTTAAGATTTCTTCTGCACATCTTGCTGTATCCATCCCATACATTGACTCATGATTTACTCCATGACCAGCAACTTCATGGTTTTCATAAAGCCTGATTATCTCCTCTGCAGGTATTTTTATATGATCCACTTCTTTTTTTCCCGCTGCCACACGTCCTTTCCTTCCAAACAGTCCGGAGTTCAGGTTAAAAGTTCCTCTGACTTTTCTTTCATTCATCATCCGTACTAACCTGCGATCCTGTTCGATTCCATCATCATAACTTAACGTGAATGCTTTTCTCTTTCCTTCCGGCCAGTATAATCTGTCATTTATCTGAAAGCTCATATGTTATCCCCCCTGTTTTATCTGATAATTTTGTCAGCTCCTGCTTGGATCATCTCTTCTATCTGCTGGAAATCCTCTGTCTTATCAACACCTGTTAATGTTACAAATGTGTCTGCCTCTTCCAGCCTTTTATTATCTTTATAACGGTCAAGCTTTGTACTACAGAAAAGTTCTATCCTTATTTTTGCATTTCCTGCCAGATGATAGATATCTTCCTGTCCGCCAGATACCCTATCAAGATCTCCGAAAACCGCTTTTAATGATTCCTCTGACTGATGTCTGAATCCTGCCTCCCGGTTTTTACTATCCTTGCATCTTCCTGCAATATCAAGTTCGCCATTAACAGCAAAACATCCTGCATACACATCTGGATGCTTCATTGCAAGCTTTACCGCACCATAGGCACCTGTATGGATTCCAAAAATATAATTGTCTTCTTTCTTTTCACTGACTGGATATAAAAAGCGGAAAATTTCCGGGCATTCTTCCACAAGGAATTCTTCATTCTTTGTGCCAAATGCCATATTGGTTGCAAGCGAATGACTTATCATCGGAGCAATTACAAACATTTTTTTCTCTTCTGCGATTTTTTCCATCAGTGCCGCATGACGCATCAAATCAAAGGTTCCCGTCCCATCCTCATGTATCATCCACAATACCGGAAATTTTTCCTCTGCCTTTTCCACTTCCTGTTCCGGGAAAAAAACATGTGCCTCAAAAGTTCCTGCCAGTTTCACTGATAATGCATGGATTTCTATGTGTGCCATTTATGCTTCCTCCATTTTAAATACATTCTTTAATGGAATCCATTCCAGAAATTCTTTCACCTTTTTATCGCAATACTCCCAGTTGTGTCTACCATGATCCCTGATATCTATAAATTCCAATCCTGCCCGATGCATCCATTCTGCCTGATTGTAATTATCAAATGCAATCGCATCTTCCTGCCCTGTAGAAATATAAAATTCTGGCAGGTCTGTATGTTTTTTTAAATGTTGTTCGATCATATAGAAATTATCATCCTGCGTATTTCGCCGGTCTTTTGCAGAACCAAACGCTGCGATCATTGTCTTAAATCCTTCCGGGCATGGCTCATTTTCGTCTTCTCTCAGACCAATCTCGTTCTCCTTATAGTGTACCGGTTCATGTGGAACGATCCCTATCGGTCCCGAAAAAACACCACAGCACCGGAACTTTTCCGGATTGTGCATCGCCCACTTGAATGCACCATAGCCTCCCATGGAAAATCCTGCCACAAAATTATCTTCTCTTTTCTCTGACAGTGGAAATAATTTTACAGCCAGTTTAGATATCTCATCTGTAATTACAGAAAAATATTTGTAATCTCCATGGATAGTATCCATATATCCGGAATAATAGGCACTTGGCATCACAACTGCAATTCCAGCCTGTGCCGCATATAACTCAATTGCTGTATATCTCTGCCAGTCCGTATAATCAAACCCACCGCCACATAAAAGCCAGAGTACCGGATATTTGTAATCTTTCGGACGCTCTGCAAGGGAATATCCCCACTTATTTTCCGGGATGATCACGTCGATCCCCATTTCCATTTCCATCAATTTTGAATAAAATGTAATATGATTTAATGCCATGATCTCCTCCTATGTAAGATATGTCCGGATCAGATCTGCCATATGCCATGAAATCCGTGATGGATGATCTGTAGCATAAACAACTCCATCACACTCTGACACGCTTAATCTTAAAAATCTTCTGGCAAACCATTCCAGGGAAACACACAGTTCATTCTCTTTCATCACTGCTTCTGCATACATCGATTCCACAGAATTGTTGACTATGCAGGCAATATTTCCCTCTGCGAACTGGATTTCTTCCACTTCTTCTGAAATAATTTTTCCAATCTGTGGCGCACCACATAAATATGCAACTCTTCCATTTTCCTCTGTCTTAAGCCTCATATGAAAAATCTCTGCGAGAGAACTTACCGGAATATACGCGTATGAACCACGGACAATCGCATTTCCATTTAATCCGTGATATTTTATTTTTTCCCAGAAGAAGCATGGTATATGGATTTCCATGATACCATTGTTTACCCAGGCTTTTCTGCGATCTTTTGCAACTGCAAAATTCACTTCGTCTACACACCATTTTTTTCTTGGCTCACTGTGGTGCAGCCTGCCACTTTCATCTTTATAACATCCGGAAAAAAGATAATCCCATACCAATTCAGCATCATCAAAAGTCTGTCCGTGATCCCTGTTTTTTACATCCATCAGTACATTATTGCCTTGACTTCCCTTATAAAATGCAAAATTATACTCATCACGAATGCCAATCTGTGGAAGTGCATCACATCCGTTTACCAGATTCCAGTACTCCAGATTATACCGGATAGTCTCGTGATCTCCTTCCCTGTAGTGTGGTGGAACCTTGTCGAGTTCCAGCCTTGACTGCCAGATATCAAGAGGTCCGGACTGATTGATTACCCTATGTCTGTTATCAAACAGCAATTTTGAATTAGTTGGACACCCTGAGCCTGCTGCACCGGCGAGAATACTTCCCATATATCGTGCAAACTGGCCTGTCATGGCATTTCCCATTGACATTCCCTGCATATAGATTCTTCCGGCATCAATGTTGTACTTTTCCTTCATCTTTTCAATTAACTTTACTGTTTTTTTCACATCATGATAATCTTCTACATGATTTTCCGGCTTATGAAGCAAGGGAACGTCACCTGAAATCTGTCCCAATGTCTCTATGACTTTTTCCCAGTCGCATTCCATCATCCACATTCTTTTTGATGCTGCATTCGGAAATACTACAATAAAACCTTCTCTGTCTGCCACAAGTGTCCAGGAAGTATAAACTGCCTGTCCCCAGCCGGTCATCAGTCCTCCATGCATGGAGACTACAAGAGGTGTCTTTTTCTCTGGATCATAAGAGTTTGGAACATATTCATACCAGACATCTTCTATATCATCTGCAAGCACCGCCCTGTACTCTTTTAAATTTCCCGGATAAACCTGTGAATTGTTTCCATTTTCATTTACTGTCGTTTTTCCATCCAAAAGTTTCTCTGGAAGATAATGCCGGTTTTTTGTATCACAGATTCCCGGTATTAACTTTATTTTTTTATCCACTTTCTATCCTCCACTCTGAATTTTTTGCCCTTGGACAATTAACTATTGGTCATCACTCTTTAAAATATCATGTAAAAGACGTTCCATATGTGCAGACAGTACACCGTAATGATCCGTTGCATAAATCATACTTCCGCATTTCGAATACTGAAGTCCCATCACTTCTGCCACAAACCACTCTGCAGATATAAACAGTACATTTTCCCGTTCAACTGCCTCTATAAACATAGAGCGTACATGGTCATTTATCGTACATCCTATGCATCCTCTTGCAAACTGGATTTTTTTTCCATTCTTCATATTTGCATAAATTTTTCCTGCTTCACAGATAACAGATCCTCCAAATGCTTCCACAAGATCAGTAACCGGAACCATAGTATAAATTGCACGTACCAAAGCATCACCGCCAAGACCATGATATTTTAACTTCTTCCACTCAAAGGTTGGGGCTGACAGCTTTGTTTTCTTATTGTTCACCCACGCATATCTGCTGTCTGCCTCTACTGCATAATTGATCCGATCTCCTTCTCTTTTTTCAATAGTTTCCATATATTCAATGGATCCATCTGCCTTTCTTCTTGTTCCGGAAAACAGATAATCCCAGCAGATTTCTGCATCATCAAACGTCTGTCCATGATCCCTGTTCTTTACATCGCGGAATATATAATCTGCTTTTTTCCCTTTATAAAAAGCATAGTTATTTTCACCATCCAGTTTTATCACAGGAAGCTCTTTACACTGGTTTACGATCAACCAGTAATCGCGGTTTCCTGCTACAATGTCAAGTGGACTGTCTGTACTTCCAGGTGGTGTTCCGTCGTTTTCCATTCTTGTCTGCAATACCGGAAGCGGTCCCGCATCATTGTTTGGTGTCCCATCTTCCCTGAACATAAGTCCCATTGTTCCAGGTCCTGCTGAGCCTTCCATCGCAGCAAATTTATTACCGAAATGTCTTGCCATCATTGTTGTCATTGCATTGCCGCAGGACATTCCCTGCATGTAAATACGCTCTTCGTCAATATTGTATTCTTTCTTTAGTTTTTCGATCAGTGCAAACACTACAAGTACATCATGATTTTCTTCAATTGGAGGGACTGGATTCATATAAATTCCCTCTTCATTTGGAGCCGACAATTCCTTATATAATTTATCCTCGCATTCGATTGTCCAGAATCTGCGAAGCTGTGCATTTGGGAAAATACAGATGAATCCTTCTCTGTCTGCAATATGTGTCCACGATGTATATACTGCCTGTGCCCATCCAGTCATTAACCCTCCGTGCATGGAAAAAACAACCGGTGTCTTTTTCTCCGGATTATAAGATTCCGGAACATATTGATACCAGGTGTCTACAAACTCATCCACAAGAGCCCCTTTTTTCTCCTCCAGCCTTTTGGGATAGACCTGCGAATTATTTCCATTTTCATTAACAACAATCTCGCTGTCTTTTAAGTATTCCGGCAGATAATCCCTGTTATCATCATCAGGAATTCCTGGAAGTAAATTAATCTTCATCTTCTTAATTCTCCTCTTAGCCCTGCAAATATATTGGTTCTCTCTTCAATGGCAGCCACTCTGAAAGTGCCTTTTTCAAATAAGGATCCCAGAAATTCCAGTCATGTGTATATCCCTTTACCTCCTCATAATGGATTGGGATTCCACTGGAAATCAATGCATCCCTGTCTTTACGCACAACATCACGTATAAAATCATTTTCGCCAACTGCGATATAAATATCCGGGAGTTTTGTTCCATTTTCAACGGCTCTTCTTGCATATCCGCCAAGATCATATTGTCCGTCCCTTAATTTGTCCGGATTACCAAATGTACTCTGCAGCCTTTCCATCTTAAGGGTGCGTACCTCATCTATGAAAGCGTCTGTATCCACGCTGCATCCGATTCCTCCGGAAAGATCTACGCATGCCGCATACAGATCCGGTCTTTTCAATCCCAGTGCCAGGGAGCCATTTCCTCCCATTGCAATGCCTGCCACAAAATTATCTTCTCTCTTTGGGGAAGATGGGAACATGGTCTGGATCACTTTCGGCAGTTCTTCCGTCAGAAACGTAAAATATTTATATCCATACTGTGTATCCATGAAGAAACTGTCGTTTGCCTGTGCAGTCACTGTCATTACACAGTTTTCTTCCGCATAACGCTCAATATTTGATTTCCTGACAACACAGGTATCATCATCCCCGCCACCATGAAGCAGATATACCGTCTGGAATTTCATTCCGTCCCGGTATTCCCACTTTCTTCTTGCAGCAACCCCTTCTTCTCTTTTTATATCCGTCAATGGATAATACGTCAGTTCTTCTGATGGCAATGTGACCGTAATGTTTGTATGAAGGCTCAATATTTCTGAGCGGTAACTAAATCGTAGTAAACCCATTTTATCTCTCCTCCTCTTTTATTGCTTCTCCACGGGAAACAAGCCAGTTATCTTCCTCATTCAGTCTGAGTTTCATAGATGTGATTTTCATAATTCCCTTCTGGTACTCAAATCTCATTTTTGTTTCTGCCCAGCTGTTCACCCAGTGAATCCGGATCTCCAGAATATATGGCTTCACAAATCTTGCAGTTGCACAATAATTTTTTAACTGTGGAAATACATTGTCTGTCTCCCTTAAGATCAGTTCTCCATCCATGGATGCTTTGATCATAGTGTCCTTGTTTACCCTGAATCTGCATTGATTCGGTCTAAATTCAAATGAGAAGTCTGTCATTTCTTCCTGCTTTGAGTGATCTCTATATATTGCGAACAGATCAAATCCGCCAGGAGGTGCCATTCCAATCCATGGGTCCGCATTCCCTGATATCACCCTGTATGTTCCGCTAAAATCTATCTCCGGATGCAGTCTGTTTGGCTTGTCTTTTTCTATTTTCAGGCTCTTTTCATACGCGACAAGTTCGTCATAAGCGGCTCTGTCTTGTGGCAGATTTTCATCATCTGCCACAAGAAGCAGCTGTTCATATAGCACATCCAGCGTTTCCTGTGGACCATATGGTGCAATTCCCCCCTCATGTACCACAACACAAAGTTCTTTTTCAGGCCAGATGATTCCATATTGTCCCTGTCCACCATCAAACCGGTATACCCCCGGAATACTACACGCCCAAAGCTGATATCCATACCCACATCTGCCGTCTTTCTGTTCCGGTGCCTCATCGGTCTTAATCCGGACAGAAAGTGCCTCGCGGATAAATTCTTCTGAAACAATCTGTTCGTCATTCCATCTTCCATTGTTCATATACAGAATCGCCAGACGCAGATTGTCTTCTGTTGTAGCAAACGTAGCCGGCTCCGCATCAATTCCATTTGGCCATTTCAACCACACAAATCTCTCCGCATTAATCCCTATTTTTTCAAATAGTCTTGGAGTAAGATAATCCTTTACATTCTCACCGGTCTTCTTCTTCACTACTGCCGCAAGCATACATGCTCCTGATGTATTATATAAAAACCTGGTGCCAGGCTCATATTCTATCGCTGCTGTAAAATAATTTGCGATCCAGTCCCCCTCAATCGAAGGATTTGCCGCATGCCCATTTGTCATGGAAAGTACATGGCGCACAGTAATCTTCTTTGTTAATTCCGGTACACAAATTTTTCTTTCCTCGATTTCATCTTTAAAGATGTCAACCATTTTCTCATCCAGCGAAAGCTTTTTTTCTGTTACTGCAATGCCTATTGCTGTTGCAGTATAACTTTTTCCAAAAGAATGATTGCTATGTACCATTTCAGAATTAAAAGGAGCCCACCAACATTCCGCAAATACCTTACCGTGTCGTGCAGCCATAAAGCCATGCATCTGCGTAGTCTCATGCATCAATTCTTCAATGCATTTTTTTACCTGTCTGCTTGAGATTCCTGCCTCTTCCGGTGTAATTCTCTCTAACGCCTTTTCTGCTTCCATTTTACTTTTCCTTTCCTGTTACAAGAATGAAAAAAACAAGTGCACACAACATCAGGACTCCACTCAGGTCAAATAAAGTACGATACCCTGCGATTCCTGCAACCGCTCCGATCACTGCTCCACCGATCATCGGTCCAATACCCTGGAAAATATCACCACCAAGATAGTAGGTACTTGTTGCCACGCCACTGCGCCCGGTTCCAACTTTATTAATGCATCCTGCCTGCAAAGAAGGCTGTGCAGCTCCCTGCCCGACAGAACGCAGCACGCCTGTGATAAGGATCAGGATTAATGATGTGCTTCTTCCAAGAATAAACATGGAACTTGCTGTCAGCGCAAGCCCTGGAAGTACTGTGACCCGAATTCCTTTTTTATCCATCAGCTTTCCAGAAAATGGTCTTACAATAAATAACACAGCTGCACAAACCGTGAAATAAACGCTCACTCCACTGATTCCAAGCTCATCTGCATACATAACTAAATACGATGCAATAATTCCGTTAATAAAAGAATAAGAACCTGCTACAATTGTATAAGGCAGTGCTTCCACTGCAAGAATATCGCTGAACACGATTTTTTTCTTTTCTTTGTTTTCTTTTTTTTCTTCATGGAACAGACATAAAATAACAAGTGCAGCTACTGTAAGCACTGCAGACATTAAAAATGTCATTCTCATTCCAAAATTTTCAGAAATGGTAACACCAATCCCAGGAGCAACCGCTGATCCGATGACCATGCCGAGTCCAAGATAACCTATTCCTTCTCCCATTTTGTTTTTTGGAATATACTTCGAGGCAAGAGCGATCTGACAAGTTCCGCTGAATGCAAATCCAATTCCGTTAATGATGCGAAAAACCACAATCAATACTGGATTCGTAACAAATGCAAATCCCAGAAGACCTATTCCCATTAAAATATTACTCCATTTTAATAGTGTTACATTGCTCAGTCTGTCTGCAAGCAGACCACTAAATGGTCTGCAGCAAAGAGATGTAATTGAAAACAGTCCTACGATCACGCCTGCTGTTGCAATTGAGATTCCGATGCTCACCAGGTATTTTGATAAGATTGTCACTACCATATAAAAAGAAAATGCATTTAATGTATTTAATAAAAGTACCAAGATGTACTGTCTGTTCCAAAGTTTTGTCGGTTCTGTTGTCATATTCTGATTCATAAATTTTCCTTTTTTAAAATAGGGAGAGAATCCGAATGGTTTCCCTCCCCAGGTTTAACTTCTATTTCATTTTATGCCTTATTTGGATGCTAACCATGCATCTAACTGTGCCTGTTTTTCATCGATAATGTCCTGAAGTCCTGCTGCATAAAGCTGTTTGTTAAACTCTTCAAGCGTAGAATCGATATCTACTTCTCCATACATAAGTGGTGTATAGTATTGAGCAACAACGTTCGTGCATGCAGTTATTTGATCTGCAACTTTGCTGGAATCAAACTGGAATCCAAGTGCAAGGGATTTTTCAGCATTTTCATTTTTCTTCTTCATCTGATCATAAATATCTTCTGCTTCATAGTTCCAGGTCTTGCACAGAGTTACATTCGGCCAATATGCCATGCTTGCTGCTGGCCAGCCAATATCAGCCATTGTCTTTCCTTCTGGATACATCATCTGACCATTTTCGTCAAGTTCATATTCCAGTCCTTCCAACCCGTTTGCTGCAATCTGAGCTGCTTCCGGGTCTGTAAATAATACATTCAGAACTCTCATAGCTGCTTCCGGATTCTTGCAGAATGGGCTGATATGCCACATATAAGTTGTAACATCACCTGTTGTTGCAAGTGGCTCGGTAACTGCTGAACCGACTACATCCATACCATTCTGAACACCGGTACTAGGAATGGAGCTTTCTGCATCCCAGGAATAACCTGGAGTACCATCTGCAATACCAAGGTTAACGCTCATTAAGGTTGGCTGATTATTGCTTAATGGATCCGGACTGAAGATACCATTCTCTTTCCATACTTTTACATGTTCCAGGAAGTTTTTAAAATAATCAGACTCATAATAATTTTCAACTGTTGTGCTGTGTGTCGGATCTGTTAATACTCCAAGATAATTTGTATCGCCAAAGTAGTCAATGCTCTTTGGAATCCAATAAGGATCAGTAGATCCAGGAATAAAGTATTTATCCGGATTTGCTTTCTTTAATGAGATCATTGCATCTGTCATGCTGTCAAGATCATTGACTGTATTCCAGTCAATACCAGCTGCTTCTGCATCCTCAGTTCTGCAAAGATATAAGTTCTCTGAACTCCATGCATAGATACATGGGATACCGTAAATCTTACCATCAATCTTGCCACAATTTAAATAATCTTCTAATCCGTCATAAATATCCAAGATACCCTGCCCGTCAGACTTTAACAGATCATCTAACGGCATTGCCTGTCCGTTTGCTGCCAGATTATTTACAGATGTATACCAGAAAGAGCTGAATATATCCAGAGAATTCTCCCCACCTGTCAACATAAGGTTCAATTGTGTAGACCAATTGGCAAATTCGATGCCGACCAGTTCAATTTCAGCTCCTGCTTTTTCTCTCATGATCTCATTTAATGCATCTTCTACTTTATCAGCATCAAAAGAGTCAAATACGATTGAATATGGAACTCTGATCACCGGATATTCCCCATTTGTTGATGCCGTTTCCGTTCCTGCTGCATTACTATCCCCAGATGCACCAGGTGTTTCTGCTTTGCTTCCGCATCCTGCTACCAGTGATACAAGCATTCCTGCTGTAAGAAGCATTGAAATTAATCTTTTCTTCATAGTACTCCTCCTTTATCCCGAAGAAAATTGTGATTTGTGTGTTGGTTTTCCTTCCAATCACTTTGTTTTTGTGCCTTTATCATAACAACTTTGTTTTATCTGCTCTATCATTTTTCTGTCACAATTCATCAAATTTCTAACATTTTATTTTTCATTTTTCGTCATTATGTCGCTTTAAATAAGTAGTTTCATTGTTTCATCAGAAAAGAGACAGTTCACGTCAGAAAAATGATAGATTATTTGTTCATATTGATGATAAATTGGTATCATCAAATATTGGGGGATGCCTTCCTCTATCAATTAAAAAGGAGATTTTACTATGAAAAAGAAAACAAACTGGGCAAAAACAAAACGTTATCTGCCGCTCTATCTCATGCTGCTGCCTGGTGCAGCCTACCTCATTATAAATAATTATCTCCCTATGGCCGGTCTGGTACTCGCCTTTAAGAAGGTAAATTATAATGTAGGTCTGTTCCAGAGTCCGTGGACAGGTTTATCAAACTTCAAATATCTGTTCACCACCAAAGATGCTTTTATATTCTTCCGGAATACAATTCTTTATAATCTGGCATTTATATTCTTCGGAAATCTGATGGGAATTATAACTGCTGTTGCTTTGGATAGTATCCGTAAAAAATTTTTCAAGCGGTTCAGTCAAGTAATTATTCTGATTCCTTACTTATTGTCTACTGTTATCATCAGCTACATTGTGTATGCCTTCTTAAGTGGCAATAATGGTTTTATGAATATGACTGTCCTTCCGGCACTGCACCTTGATAAGATCAGCTGGTATAACGACGCTAAATACTGGCCGGTCATCATCACAATTGTGTATCTGTGGATGTCCTTCGGTTATAGTTCCATCCTCTACTATTCAACATTGATCGGTATTGACAAATCGTACTACGAAGCAGCTGTTGTAGATGGTGCAGGCATCTGGGATCAGATCAGATTTATTACGCTTCCTGCTTTAAAAACAACGATCATCACGCTCGTATTAATGGCAGTAGGACGTATCTGCTACTCTGACTTTGGTTTATTCTATCAGGTACCTATGAACAGCGGTCTGCTATACTCAACAACCCAGACTATTGATACTTATGTATACCGTGGACTGCTCGAACTAAACGATATCGGCCGTTCTACTGCTGCAGGCTTCCTTCAGTCTATCCTCGGATTTATTTGTATCTTTATAGCCAATATAATTGTTTCTAAAATTGATAAAGACAGTGCACTGTTCTAATAACCGGAGGTATCATTATGATTTATAAAAATAAAGCTTTTCGTATTACAATGAATGTCATCATGGTTTTACTCACATTATGCTGCATTCTCCCATTTATTCTTCTGATTGCCAGCTCTTTCAGTTCAGAAGCAGACCTTACCAAGTATGGATATTCTTTCATTTCAAGAGGTTTTACGCTTGCAGCCTATAAATATATCTGGGCAATCAAAGAAAATATTCTTCGTGCTTATGGCATGAGTTTTCTTATAACCGGTATAGGTACTGTTATAAATCTTGTTATGACTTTATTATTTGCCTACCCACTTTCCAGAAAAGACCTTCCTGGGCGGAAATGGATTTCCTTTTTCCTGTTCTTTACAATGCTTTTCAATGGTGGTTTTGTTCCGACTTACCTGATTTATTCAAATGTTTTTCATATTACAGACACACTGGCCGCAATGATCGTTCCTTACCTTTTAATGAATGCGTTCTATGTTATCATGATGCGTACCTATATTATGACAAACGTTCCAATGGAAGTTATCGAGGCATCCATGATTGATGGTGCAAATGAATTCCAGAATCTTGCAAGAATCGTTGTTCCAATGTCCAAACCGATCATTGGAACCATTGGTCTTATGTCTGCTATTGCATACTGGAACAACTGGACCAATGGAATTTATTTCATTCAGTCAAGACGTAATCTCTATGGAATTCAGAATTATCTGAATTCCGTTATTTCAAACGTTGCTTTCCTGCAGACACACAGCGTGGGGTCAGGTATTGTTACTGCGGATCTTCCTAGTATCAGTATCCGAATGGCACTTGCTGTCATTGCTATTATCCCTGTTCTGGTTGCATATCCTTTCTTCCAGAAATCATTTGTTGCAGGTATTACAGTCGGTTCTGTAAAGGGCTGATAAAGAAAAAGAATGAGGCTGCCTTTGTAAAGACAGCCTCATTTTTTTGTTTATTATTTTTCCTGCTTTCTATGAAAACGTTCTGTACTTGACCGCTGTATCAATTTCACCGGCAATGTCAGTTTCGCTGGTTCGATTTTCCCTTCAATCTTCTTGATCAGCATTTCCACTGCACATTCACCCATTTCCTGGATTGGCTGTGATATCGTACTCAGATCCATCCATTCTGCAATTTCAAAGCCATCAAATCCTATCACAGGGATTTTACGGTATAAATCTGTTTCATGAACAGACATTCCGCTAAAAAGCTGTGCCGCAATCATGTCACTGGTACAGAAAATACCATCCACTTCCGGGTTTCTTTCCATATAGTCAAAAAAAACTTTTTTGAGAGCTTTTTTTCCCATAAGTATATTCTCAACCAGACATATTTCCGGCACTACACCGGCTTTTGCACATTCTTCTTCAAACCCCCGTATACGGTCTGTACCAGGCAGATACTCCGGCACTCTGGAACCAATAATCAACGGATGCTTGCTTCCACATGTGGTCAGCTCTCTTGCAGCCATTCTCCCACCGGCATAATCATCTGCCATGATTGATGTAATCCCTTCTATCTCCCTTTCTATACTCACTACCGGGAATTCATAATTTTTGAAAACATCAGCTTCACCAAAACGGCTGCAGACAAGAATTCCATCTACCTTATTCGCCTGAAGGATAGAAAACATCTCCTGTTCTCTTTCCTGATGTTCTCCTGACTTGCAAAGCATTAACTTATATCCATGCTCATGACAGCCTTCTTCCACTGCATCTGTAAGCTCACTAAAAAAAGCATAATTTATATATGGCAGCACTAATCCAATAATATTACTCTTTTTCTGCTGAAGTGCTCTTGCCATGGCATTAGGCTGATAATGCAGTTCCTGCATCGCTTTATGAATTTTCTTTTTTGTTTTTTCACTGACAACATCCGGGCTGTTCATCATCCTTGACACTGTTGCTACAGATACTCCGGCATATTCTGCCACATCAACTATGGTTGCCATATTTATATCCTTTTCCTTTTCTGCAATTCCGAAATATTTTCTGCCAGAATTTTATTCTTTCATTATAAAGAACCGGACAGATATATGTCCAGTTCTTTTTATTCTTCATTCTTTCTTTTTTTGCAGAAAATTTACTTTTCCAGTGCTTCATAAACAAGATCCCGGATCACCGGATGTATCTCCGAATAAACTTTCGGGAATCCCACAATATGCTGTGCATAGAAAATACTGATATGGTTGACCGGATCGATCATAACATAGGCTCCGGCCGCTCCATCCCATCCAAATTCTCCTACCGGTGATTTCGATTCCGCTGTATCATTTAACACTCTGACTCCCAGTCCGTACCGATATCCCTTCTTCCCTGTCATCACAAAATCATCCTGCATAATGCCTGTTGTATATCCAGTCATAAATAACCGGATCATTTTTTCTCCAAGAATCCTTTTACCGGTTACTCCGACGCCACCATTGCACAAAGCATCTGCGAAAAGGCTATATGCATCTACCGTACCAGCCAGTCCGGCACCACCGCTCTCGTAGTTCTCTGTAATTTTAAAACCATCACTCATGGATCCATCATCCGGTCTGATCTTATCCGATCCAAACTCACCCATATAAATGGCACAAATTCTTTTTTCGAGTTCTCCATCCCAGTGAAAGTACATATCCTTTATTCCAAGCGGTTCGAAAATATTTTTCTTAAGATACACTGAAAATTTCGTTCCGGAGACAACCTCTACTACAGCTGCAAGGACATCATGTCCGAGACTGTAAGACCATCTGGTCTGTGGTTCATAGATCAAAGGCATCTTTGCCATCTCTGCAACAACTTCTCTTGTACCTGCCTGATTATTGCTTTTTTCTTTGATTGCCATCAGCTCCGCTGCACCGGTATCATAAGATAATCCTGCTGTCATTGTCATCAGATCAATAATACGTATCTGATTGTGTGCAAGATGACATGGTTCTCCTGCCTGCGGCCAGTGTATTGGAAATTTAAATTCAAATTTATCTGCAACAAACAAGCATCCGAACTCCGGAAGATAATTTGTCAAATTATCATACAATCCCAGTTTTCCCTGCTCCACAAGCTGGAGTACTGCTGTCATTGTAAAAAGTTTTGTTGCTGAAAACAGCCGGAACATATGACTGGCTGTCAGCGGAACTTTCTTCTTATAATCCGCATGTCCGGTTACTTTCCGATAAATCACTTCATGTTCTTTTGTCACTTTACAGTCATTTGCCGGAATTCCATATTTTTCTTCCAATGAATCCAGATATTCTGTCAGTTTTTCAAAGTTCATATTAGCACTTCTCCTTATTTTTCTGGTGAGAGATCATCCAGTCTAAAATTCCATTCTCGTTGTGTAATGCAAGGATCCAGCTATTATGATTCTCTGCATCAAGCTCCTGTGAGGTAAGCCCTTCTGTTGTTCCGATTCCATATTTTGCAAGTTCTTCCTGTGTATACAATGTAAATTTTACATCTGTTCTTCCTTCCTGCCACAGCTTGTTGCATGCATTGAGAATAAACGCATGTCTGCTGTGCTGGTGATCCATATAGGCAGATGTGATCCATACCGGAACTTTCGGTAAATGAAGAAGATTTGCATAGCTTTCTCCATTCATGCTCGGACAGATCGGTACCGCCGCCGCAAATAAGTCCGGTGCCACTGAAATTGTCTGAAGCACACCGCCGCCTCCCATACTCATGCCTATAAGATAAACACGGTTTTCATCTACTTTTCCGTCTGAAATCATTTTTCTTATAATATCTGTTACTTTTGCAACATAATCACGGTTCCATCCACGTTCACCTTTCAAAGAAAACGGTGTGATTCCCATATCTGCACTGAATGGGTTTCCTCTTTTTTTCATCACATCGAACATTTCCTGCATTCCCAGGTTTCCGGATGGTGCCTGTGGTGCCATAATGTACATATCCGACCATCTCTCCGCCAGACGCAGTGCACCGAGTGTTCCCGTTAACTGAAGTTCATTATCTTCACCGCATTCTCCACCTCCATGAAGAAACAATACTAACGGCCTCTTGCCCATACATTCCGGCTCATACATACGATAGTGTACACCATTTTCTTCATATGCCACAAACTGATCCATATCTTTGATCCAGACTTTATCTACATCTGCCCTGGTAAAAGAAACTTCTGTTCCTGCAATGGTTCCTGTCACTTTAAAATCATAGCGGTAGACAAACGGATCCAGTATCAGTTCAACTTCTGTACCTTCTTCTGTCTCACAGATGCTGATTTCTGTCACACCCTTTGCATTTACTTTACCGGTAAGGTCATTACAATTTTTTTCTAAAATGAAATCTGTCCCGTTTGTCATCTTTACTTCTTCGCAACAAGTATCTTTCAATAAAAGCACAAAAGAATCTACAATCTGTCCATAATCTCCAATATGCGTTTTTGCAGTTATTTTTCCCAGTTTCCACATTTTTGCTTTTCCCTCCTGCATTTATTATGATTATTCTACATTAGCTCTTCAAAGTTTTCCGGTACAGCTTCTCCCTTAAACAGATCTTTGATAAGATCGACCATATTGGCAGATAAATCCGTAAAGTGATCCGTAACATACACCATCCCATTACAGGACGACAGCTGAAAATTGCATATATATTTTGCAAACCATTCCACTGAAATAAGCAGTTCTTTTCCTCTCCACAATGCCTCACAATACATGCTGCGCACTGTGTTATCAATCACACAGCCAATACTTCCTCTTGCAAACTGAAGTCTTCTGCCATCTTTTAATTTCAGGATCACAACTGCTCCGTCTTCCTCTGACTCATACCCGGCTCCTGTTGCTTCTGCAAGAAAAGAAAGTGGTACACACAAATAACTTCCTCTGATTTTTTCAGCTCCCTGGAGGCCATGATATTTTAATTTATTCCACATAATGGCTTTCTCTTTCATTGATATTACCCTGTTGGAAAGCCACGCTTTATCAAAACCGTCTGCAACTGCAAATGCAAATGTATCACCGGTTCTCGGCAGAATTGTTTCTGTCTGCGTGATGCTTCCGTCTTCTTCTCTTCTGATTCCAGAAAACAGATAATCCCAGTAAAGGAACGCTTCGTCCAGTGTCTGTCCATGATCCCTGTTTTTTATATCCAGATATACAAGATCCGCTTTTCTGCCCTTATAAAATGCAAAATTATCTTCTCCGATAATCTTTATCTGTGGAACCGGATCGCATTCGTTGATGCGCATCCAATAAATACGATTCCATTTGTTTACATAAAACTCATCATAACTTTTTCCTGGTGGAAGGCCATTTTTTTCAGGTCTCGACTGCCAGATAGCCATATGTCCTGCTTTATTTTTTATTTTTCCGCTTTCATCATAAAGATTGAATGGTTCGCATGGACCACCGGAGCCTGCCGCACCGGCAAGAATCCTTCCATAATTTCTCGCAAACTGGCCTGTCATAATATTCCCCATTGACATGCCTTGCATAAAAATACGCCCCTTATCAATGTTATATTTTTCTTCCATCCTTGCGATCAGTGCCTGTATCATTTTAATATCATGATTGTCGTCCATATTCTCAGGTGGAAGTACAATCGGAAGATCCGGTGCATCCTCCTGTCTGAATGTTTCAAATACGCCTTCGACAGTCCACATTCTCTTTTCATGTGCATTGGGGAAAAGACAGATAAATCCTTCTCTGTCAGCCACAAGCGTCCATGAGGTATAAATAGCATGCCCCCATCCTGTCATCAAACCACCATGAAGTCCTATTACAAGTGGAACCGGTCTTGATGGATCATAGCTTTCCGGCACATATTCATACCATTCGTCCTCCAGTCCATCTGCCACTACTCCGTGAAATTCCTGCAAGCGCTCTGGATATACGATTGAATTGTTTCCATTTTCATTTACTACAATATCTGTTGTTTTTATTCTTTCCGGTAAATATTCCCGGTTTGCATCATCCGGTGTTCCCGGAAGGATTCTTACCTGTTTGTTCACTTGATTTTCCTCCTGCCTTATAATCAGTCCAATGGTACAATTCCAGGATCATCATTTAACATATCACGGATCAGGTCAGCCATGAACTGTCCAAGCTCTGCAAAGTGATCCGTCACATAAACAACACCATTGCAGACAGAAACAGTTTTATTCATGATAAATCTTGCAAACCACTCAATGGAAACACACAGTTCACCTTCGCGGTATAATGCCTCACAGTACATTGATCTCATATCATTATTTAAGACACATCCAATGCTTCCTTCCGCAAACTGTGCAGTTTTTCCGTTCTCCCATGTCAATGTCACATCACGTCCGTGGTCACTGCTTTCGAATGCTGCTCCAAATGCCTCCGCAAGGAAAGAAAGTGGCACACAGATGTATTCACCTCTGACTTTTGTACCGCCATTTAACCCATGATATTTTAATTTCTGCCACTTGATTGCATTTGCTTTCATCTCGGTTTTTCTGTTACAAAAGAGTGCTTTTTTACATCCATCCGCTACTGCAATATTAAATGCGTCTCCCTTTCTAGGAATACGGGATCCCATATCCACAAGTGTTCCATCCGCTTTTCTGCGGTATCCGGAGAACAGATAATCCCATACTAAAACAGCTTCATCAAAGGCATTTCCATGGTCTCTGTTTTTTATATCTGTATAGACCATATCGGCTTTCTCTCCTTTATAGAATGCCATATTGTCTTCTCCGATAATACTGATCTCCGGATCTGTCACACATCCGTTTACTTTCATCCAGTAAAGTCTGCTGTACTTATAAGTAATAGCTTCACTGTATTCGCACCATGGCGGAAGCCCATTTTTTTCCGGTTTTGTTTCCCAGACCGGAAGTGCACCTGCCTTATTGATAACATTCCAGTCTTTATCATAAAATAATTTCAGATTAACAATCGAGCCACCCGCACCAGATCCTCCTGCAAGAATATTTCCATAATATTTTTCAAACTGTGTTGTGAACATACTTCCATTTGACATACCCTGCATAAAAATACGCTCTTCATCAATATTATATTTTGATTTGATCTTATCGATCAATGCTAACACAAATGCAATATCATGATTGTCTTCTCTGTCAGGCTTTGCATAGTTCATCCGCAATTCTTCCGGTCCATTCACATTTGCCTCAATCTCCTCCTCGGTTGCTTCCAGTGTCCATAGTCTTCTGCTGTGTGCATTGGGGAATACAATAATCACATTGTCTCTGTCTGCAACCATTGTCCAGGAAGTATAGATTGCCTGCCCCCAGCCTGTCATCAGTCCGCCATGCATGGAAACGATCAATGGTGTTTTTTTTGAAGGATCATAACCTTCCGGCACATATTCATACCAGATATCCTCCACTCCATCTGCAAGTACTTCTCTGTATTCTTTTAATCGTTCAGGATATGGCTGTGAATTATTCCCGTTTTCATTTACTACAATATCGGAATTTTTGATTTTTTCTGGAAGATACTCTCTGTTATCATCATCCGGTGTTCCAGGTCTGACTCTCATTTCTCTTTCCATCTGTTATCTCCTTTCATCTGTTATCTGGTTTCTATATCATCTCATCATAATTATCAGGAACAGCTTTATCATTTAAAATATCACGTATAAGGTCTGCCATATTCAATGACAATTCGCTGAAATGATCCGTGATGTAAATAACTCCGTCACATTCTGATACCTGAAGATTATATGCATACTTTGCAAACCACTCAGCGGAAACATACAGTTCTCCATCACGATGCAGTGCTTCACAGTACATCGCTGTCAGTTCCTGGTCTGTAACACATCCGATGCTTCCTCTTGCGAATTGCATTTTTCGTCCATCTTTCAAAGTAAGAACAGCTGTCAGTGTATCTTTACTGTATTCACATTCCCCATCAAATGCTTCTGCCAGGAAAGTAAGTGGAACACATGTATAAATTCCCCTCACTTTTTCTCCGCCATTTAAACCATGATATTTTAATTTCTCCCATCGGATCGCATTTCCTGTCATCTTTACAACCTGATTATTCTTCCATGCCCTGGAACTTCCCTGAGAAAGTGCAATTGCAAAAGTATCTCCCTTCCGCTCTTTTACAGATCCGATATTCCGGATTGTTCCATCACTTTCCCTCCGCAGTCCGGAGAAGAAGTAATCCCAGATTAAAGCTGCATCATCGAAACTTTGTCCGTGATCCCTGTTTTTAATATCAAGATATACAAGGTCTGCTTTTCTACCCTTATAAAATGCAAAATTGTTTTCACCCCGTATACAAATTTCCGGAAGTGTTCCGCACTCATTTAATCTCATCCAATATAATCTGTTGTATTTATTTACTTTCAGTGCCTCTCCTTTTTCCGGTGGGATATCATTTAACTCCGGACGGGACTGCCATACAGCAAGATGTCCGGTCCTGTTTTTAATTTTCTCATTCTCATCAAACAGCAGTGATAAAAATGACGCACAACCGGAACCTGCTGCACCTGCAAGAACATTTCCAAAATTTCGTGCAAACAAAGACGTCATCATATTTCCCATAGACATTCCCTGCATGAAAATACGACCTGCATCAATATTGTATTTTTCTTTCATCCGCTCGATCAGTCCAAGGGCAAGATGCACATCGTGGTTTTCGTCCACATTATCTGGTGACTGTCTGATTCCATCCGGTGTCTCTGTGTTGGTGTCCGGTCCAGGAGCATTCGGGTCTGACTCCCATTTTCCCCATTGAACCTGCCACACTCTGTTTTCACTGGCATTTGGAAATACCAAAATAAATCCGTCCCTGTCTGCCGCCATTGTCCAGGAAGTATAGATTGCCTGTCCCCATCCTGTCATCAACCCTCCATGCATAGAAAGAACAAGCGGTGTCTTTTTTGAAGGATCATAACTTTCCGGAACATATTCATACCACTCATCTTCTATATTATCAGCGATCACCCCATGGCATTCTTTCAATCTTTCCGGATACGGCTGTGAATTATTTCCGTTTTCATTTACTACAATATCGGAACCTTTTATTTTTTCCGGAAGATACTCTCTGTTATCATCATCCGGTGTTCCCGGTCTTAAAATCATTTTTCCCGTCATTTTTTCTCCTTTCACTCCATATCCCGCTTAAATGTATCGTTAATATTCAGCCAGTCCAAAAATTTTTTCACATGACGGTTACAATATTCCCAATTATGTGCACCATGATCGATCGTCCGTTCAAATTCAACCCCGAGTTTTTCGTAGATATCCATAAATTCAACATTATCCTTATAATGAGTATCCTCAACTCCGGTTGCCATATATCCGCGTGGAAATTTTTTTCCTGCTGCTTTCTGTTTTTTGATCATATACACAACATCATCTTCTGTGTCTTTTACATTTTTCCTGTCCCCAAAAGCTGATGCAAACATATAAAAGCTGTCTGTATTATCCTCCTTCTCCGGCAGGATATCCGGTACATTTTTAATTCCTGAGAACAGTCCGAATGCCGCAAATTTTTCTGGATCACGCAGCATCCATTTCAAAGTACCGTAACCTCCCATAGAAAATCCCGCAATAAAATTTTCTTTCGGATCATCCGATAATGGGAACAAATGTCTTACCATATTTGGTGTCTCGATTGACAGCTGTGTAAAATATTTAAAATCGCCATGCTTGGTATCCATATACCCGGAACAGTAAGTGCCACTGCACACAATCGCCACACCTGCCTCAGCAGCATATAATTCAAGTGCTGTATAGCGCTGCCAGTCTGTGTAGTCAAATCCGCCTCCCGACTGGAGCCATAAGACCGGGTATTTATATCCCTTCGGTCTGTCTGCCAGGGAATGTCCCCATGTATTTTCCGGAATGATCACATTCACTCCCACCTTCATCCGGAGTGCCTCTGAAAAATAATATAATCTGAAATTCGCCATAAAATCCCCCTAACGTCCACACAGCCAGGCAACTGCTTTTTTCATTGTTGTAATACATGAAAAATCTGCTTCTGTCTCATCTGTTTCTTCATATACAGCCCTGTCTTTTAAAATCCGAGTAAGTTCAACTGCTTCTTTCTGGTATGCTGATCCTTTTGCTCCGGTAATATAATACCGGCCGGAACTATTTTTTTCTGCGAGTGCAAAAACATCATTATCACTGCCCTTTATATGATCAATATCGCCAAATACTGCTTTCAGTGATTCTTCATTATGGCATACGACCGTTTCCCCCTGTTTGGCTCTCTCGCAGATTTTACCCATGTCATAAATACCATCCATGGCAATGCATGCCGAAAACACTTCCGGATGTTTTAGTGCCGCTTTCACAGCTCCATATGCCCCCGTTCCAACACCGCCAATCCAGTTCAATTCCGGTTTATCAGATAATGGCAGGTTGTTTCTGCAGATTCCTGGCAGTTCCTTTACCATAAATTCTTCATATTTTGGTCCATACTCCATATTGGTACACAGACAGTGCTGAACATCTGCTGCGATAATAAAGATTCCGTTTTCTGCTGCACACTTCTCTGCAGGGGTGCACAGCCAGTCCATGGAACTCCCACCATCACTGTGATATAACCACAATACCGGATATTTTTTATCGTAGTCGTTTTCTCCCAATCCAAGCTTGTCCATCTCTGGGAAAAACACCTTTGCACTGAACGACCCACATAAAACCGTCGATAGTGCATTCATCTCTATTATTGCCATAATGTCTCCTCCTTTTCTTATATAGACTATAACATTACATTTCGAAAATGTCAAACGTTTACATTTTTATTTTTATTTATATAAGTTGACTTTTTTGTCTAAAATAGCTAATATATTCTATATAGTTTCTTTAATTATAATATATTTATTACCATTGTAATTTATATAAAATATCAATCGTTTAACAAAAGGTGATCTTATGAAATATCAAAAAAAACATTATTCCATAAAAGCTGTTCTGACACGCAATTTGTCGATCCTGATTGCCACTTCTCTTATCAGCCTTATTTTTTTCGGTATTTTTTCCTATCGTACAGGAATACAGCAAATAAAAGAAAACAATATTTCTTCCCTTAACGTCTACGCTACAACACTTCAGACTGAAATGAAAAAACTGGAAGATTTCACAAAAGATATCTGCTACAGTGATACCTCTTACCATCTGTTAAGTACGAATTACTATACCAGCAGCCAGAAGATACTTTATGAAGGTACTCTACGCAAAATGCTTCAGAGTGAGGTTTCTCCCTATAGCGGACTTCTTGTATTCAGTGATACCGCTGCCACATCCATGTACGAATATGGTTCTTATTTTCCAAATACATACGCCAAACACTGCTATGAATTAAAGGAGGAACTGAAAAAATACTATCTTGATTCTCCTCCCTCTTCGCTGGAAAACTGGCAGACATATTCGAATGACTGTTTTTCCGTAATTATGTATACCTGTCAATATAATGGGCTGTATCTTTGTTCCCTGATTGACCTGAACTTTTTTGCACTGGAAGAATACGCATCCCTGGACAATTCACTTCATATCTGTTTCTTTGACCAGGAACAGATTTTATCGAATCTGGAAGAAATGAAGCTTCTTGGAATCAGTCAGAATGATCTGGCGAAATCCACTAAATTATCTTTTTCACAGCCACAGGTAATCGATACTCTGGCATTGAAAAATTCAGATGTATCCATCGCGTGCTGTATGTCCGTCAATTATTTTGGTGGTTCTTACTTCCAGATTGCGATTCTCTGTCTTGCTGTCATGATTGTTATATTTATAATTTTATCTATTTTTATGTATCTTTCTTTCCGGGATATACTCTCCTACCCGGTAACAAGGATCGCGTCTGCTGCAGAATCAATTGGGCAGAACGATATTTCTAGTTTTATTGAGTGTAATGAAAGTAATATTTTGGAATTTGAGGAAATTAACAGAGCACTTGCCCACTTAATTTCCCAGAAAATTGAACTGGAAAAGCTAAACCAGCTGGAAAAATATGAAAAAAATCATGCCATGCTGCAATATTTCCAACTCCAGACCCGCTCACATTTTTTTATTAATTGTTTAAAAAGTCTTTATAATATGCTTGAACTGCATGAATACGAGAAGATGCAGCGCATGATACTGGCTTTTTCCAACCACCTGCGATATATTTTTCATGACAATTTAAAAGTGGTCCCATTAAAATATGAATTAGAGGAAGTGAATGATTATTATAATATTATACTTATGGATCGTTCCAAACCCATTCTGCTTATGCAGCAGAATGACAATTCCCTTTCTGATTACCAGGTTCCACCTCTTTTGATCCAGACATTTCTGGAAAATTCAGTGAAATATAATGCACAGTCTGATAAGCTGCTATGTTTTTCTATCCATATTGAAAAAACATTTTATAATGATAAACCTTATGTATTATTTAAGCTTTCCGATAACGGAGTTGGTTATGGCAAAGATATGCTGGATAAATTAAATTGCGAAGAAAGTGATCTGTACGAAGATTATCATGTCGGGATTACGAACCTGAAAAAGCGAATTGAGCTTATTTATGGAACCAATTACTATATTACTTTTTATAATGAACCGGCAGGTGGTGCCTGCACCTTAATCTACCTGCCATTGGAGGATACTATATGACATTACTGCTTGTAGATGATCAGATAAATGTAATAAATGGACTTATGAATGGAATTAACTATCAGGAACTTGAGATTGATACTGTACTTCCTTCCACAAGTGTGCAGGAAGCCAAAACACTGATCTGTGAAAATCAGATTGATATTCTCATGACAGATATCGAAATGCCGGGAGAAAACGGATTGCAGCTTCTGCACTGGGTAAGTGAAAACTATCCGGATATTGTCTGCATTCTGCTTACTTCCCACGCTGATTTTTCCTATGCACAGGAAAGTATCAAACTTGGATGCTTTGATTATGTTGTTCAGCCGGCTCCTTACCAGGAAATTAAAGACGCTCTTTTACGTGCAATTGCAAAAGTCCATACAGAAGCTGAAAAAAATCAATATTACAAAGATGGTCTTTTTTATACAAATCACAAACAGGAACTGACTGACCGGACGATTCTAAATCTTTTTTCCCAGAATCCTGCAAACCGCCAGCAAGCACTGCAGCTGTTAAATGAGATCCATTATCCGTTATCTCTACAGTCCTGCATCCGCTTAATCTCCATTGATATTTATCCTCTGACTGATAATACAGCTGACTCTTCCCTTGTTGATCTGGTCATACGCCAGAAGATTACTGACAGCCTGCGGCTCTGCGGTTTTTGTAAACCGATTTACAACTTAATCACATTAAATACCAGTAAACGGTTTGTGATCGTCCTTTTTGCAAACGGAGATGCACTTTCCAATCTCTCTGTCTCTTCCTATCATGCATTTTATCAGCAGTTATCTAAACAGATCAGTCCTGAAATGTCCATTTATATCGGAAACTTTATTTCCTTTTCTGAGATGCGTTCCGAAATTCACAGGATTGATACTTTTATAGCAAATAACGTAAACAAAAAACCTTCCCTGTACTTCACTGAGCAGGAAAAAAATTTTGCAACATCCATGGATGTTGCGGATAATATTGCACACTGGAATCGCCTTCTGAACTCTGAACAGTACGAAAAGCTTCTGGAGAGTATTCTGTCCTACCTTGATTTTATTGCATCTCTTAATGTGACAAACTTAAAAACTCTCTGTGATCTGCATCAACAACTGACACAGCTTTTTTTCATTTATGCCTATCAGCACGAGATTGATGTCACATCCCTGTTTACGGAAGAATATTCCTATAATGAATATATGGATGCCTTTAAAGATACTTCTGCCCTCCGCAAGGCTGTTTCCTTTATTATTCCAGCAATCCATATATCTTCTGGATCTGATTCCGAAAAAGACGCTGTTTCTCTTGCGAAAAAATATATTACAAACAACGTCTCTTTAAATCTGTCTGTAAAAGATGTTGCAGACTACGTACATTTAAGTCCGGAATATTTCACCAAACTATTCAAAAAAGAAGTTGGACAGAATATCAAGAGCTATATTTTACAGGTAAAAGTAGAAATCGCAAAAGATCTGCTTGGAAATCCAAATATTCCAATCAGTATGGTTGCTTTAGATCTCGGTTACAGCAACTTTTCACATTTTACCCAGGTATTCAAAAAATTGGAAGGGATCACACCAACTGATTACCGTAAAAATATTCTAGGGGACAACTCTTTCCCTTCGGATTCCGAATCATAAAATCAACAAAAAACAGACAGCCTGCTATATATTCAGATCAGCATCCTGCCTGTTTTTCCACATTCTATGAATCCTTTATCCCGAAATTTTCTTAATCCATTTTCCGCTCTTTAATCTCCAGATGCACCAGAAACATTTTATTATTTCATCAATTTTCAGAAAAAAATATGTCCAGAACGCCGGCCAGTGCAGCACTACACCCGCAAGATAGCCCAAAGGTACACTTGCGACCCACAAGAACAGAATATCTGCAACCATTAGAAACCTGGTATCTCCACCTCCGCGCAGAACCCCTTTCGTCATCATACTGTTTACACCACGAAACAGCATAATGATTCCAATAGAATACATCAATTCCTTCGCAATTACTGCGGTCTCAGGAGTAATATTATAGCAGCTGATCACAGGGTCTGAGATCAGAATAATAATAATCGTAGATAATGCCCCAAGAACAATACCCATTTTCATGAAACGTTCTGCTTCTTCCTTTGCCCGTGCAACCTTTCCCTCGCCCAATGTATTTCCAACCACAACACTGCTCGACTGTGCTGCCCCCTGGATAAACACCGTACTAAGCTGCTGTGTAACCAACGTAATGGAATTTGCAGATACGAACTGGCTTCCGATTCTTCCCATTACCATGGAAACTGCACTATTTCCGAATCCATATAATGTATCACTGATCACCACTGGTATGCTGATCTGTACATATTCTTTCATAAGATTCTGGCATTTCATAAAAATATCGTGAATCCTGAATCCTATTTTTTTATCAAAAAAAATAAGATACATGCAAATAAATACAAATTCAAAAATCCTGGCGATCAGAGTCCCAAGTGCCGCACCTGTCACTCCTAATTCCGGAGCTCCGAATTTCCCGAAAATAAAGATATAATTACACCCGATATTCAGAAAAAATGCTCCTATTGAACTGAATAACGGCCATTTTGCATTTCCAACACTCCGGTAGACATTTGAGTATGCCAGAGACAGCCCCATGAGAAGACAGCTTACCGAAAGTACCTTCAGATAACTGACACCCTGTGAGATCACTGCCGGTTCAGAAATAAAAATCTTCATTATAATTTCCGGGAAACACCATGTAATAACCGTAAACAAAATTCCAAGTACCAGACATATCCGCGTTGTGATCGCAATTGTCTGTTTTAAAGCTTTTTCATTTTTCATTCCCCAGAATCTGGATGTCATAATCGATGCACCCTGTCCAAGTCCCATACAGCTGAACTGGTAAATATTAATAAACTGATTTGCAAGTGCCACCGCGGACAATGCATTTTCTCCCAGCGACCCAACCATAATATTATCCGCCATATTAACCCCGATCGTTATCATATTCTGCATCATGATTGGAACGGCAAGTCTGGCTGTTTTGACATAAAATTGCTGATTTTTCACAACTTTCTCTCCCTGTTATTTTATCTGTCACCGATATTTCCGCTTCCAAGTCCTTCTACTGTATCATCCGTTGGAAGCCATTCGATTGCTTTTTCAATATATCTGTCCCAAAAATCCCACTCATGTGCTCCCGGTCCGGTTTCGTAAGTAACATCAATTCCATTTTCTTTTAAAAATGCTGCAAACTCATCGCTTTTTGGAAGAAGTCCATCTTGCAGACCACATGCCATATAAAATTTAGGGAAATCTATATTCTCTTCCTTTAATTTCCGCACAAGATACTTTGGATCCATATCACTATTTAACAGTTTTTCAAGATCTCCGAAGCATCTCTCTCCGAATGCTTTTGTTTCATAAAACATCACTTCATCATTTTCTTTCCGCTTTGCCATATCTTCTGTAATCAATGCAGATGACAAACCAATAATGTATCCAAATGTATCATGATATTTCAATCCATTCCGGATTGCTCCATAACCTCCCATAGAAAGCCCTCCAATAAAAGTGTCTTCCCTTTTATGTGATAATGGAAAAATCTTTCTTGTAAGTTCAACTAATTCCCGCCCTATAAAATCTCCATAATTGTCACTTCCGTTTGGCATATCAACATAAAAAGAATTTTCTCCGGATGGCATGACAACAACCAGATCATTCATCTCTGCAAAACGCTGGATTCTGGTTCCGTTCACCCAGTCCACATAGCTTCCCAAAACTCCATGCAGCAGATAAAGTGTTTTGTATGGTTTGTTCTCTCTTTTCGGAATACCCGGAAAATCCGGCTTGTCTGCCGGAATGATCACGTTTACGGGAACCGTTCTCATAAGTGCTGTTGATATTAAATTCATATGTATAAATGCCATAATTTTTTCTCCTCTGATAACACTATTTTTTCATCAGCAACTGTTTAATTCACTATCATAAGTATACTTATATTATCTTCTATATTCTTTCAAAAATATGTCTTTTATCATCAGTTTTCTGCCATAAATGTTCTAGTGCAGTATTGACGTTGCTCATACATCTTATTTTTCCTATCAAAACGTGCAAACAAAAAAACGCCAGAACCAGCATTTTAAAGGAACTCCTTTATCTGCCGAAACCAGCGTTTTTTCTTTGATTCCCTATATTATTGTCTTTACCCTGACTTTCTTCCCTGAAAAAGCAATGCCAAACCTTAAGATATCTGTTATTCCGTCTTCTCGCATATCAGCATCATATTTTAATGTAGTAATCTGCTGCAATGCTTCCTCTGCCAGAAGGTTAAGATCCTCTTCTTCCAGATTCTTTTCCCATTTTAATTCGAAAAGAATACCCGGATATCGTTTCTCTCTGGGAATCATACATATATCATATCTTCCATCACCTGATTCTCTGTTCGATTTAATCTTATACTGATTGTCCATCAAGGCTATCAACCCCAGCATTAGGCCATGATAAAATCCTTCTGCTCCGCCGTCATAAAAACTTATGGATTTATCCAGATATTCCGCCACAGCGCTTTGTAATTTCTTATGGTCATTTGCGTAAAGGCTTTCTGCGATTTTATTTGCAGTAGTTCTTGTGATAATGCCTTTCTGTAAAAAATGTGACAGGATTTCACTCTTGTAAACTGATGCAATCTCTTTATTTGGGATAGTTACCTCACACAGATAGGAGCCGTCTGCCTGCAAATCTTTTTTCTGTGTTTTCAGATATCCTGCAACCAGCAACAGACTATAGATGTTTGCCGGATCTTCTGCAAGCGATCTGTATACAACATTCTGGTCTATTCTCGCAATAACACTCTCACCTTGTAATAAGATATGCAGTTTTTCCACAATATCATCTGTTGCAGCATTCATAATTTCTTCGAATATCTCATTTTTTCCTGTGTTTACCCAGTATGCCTGCGGGATGCATCCTTTTGAGATGTAATTGATCACTGACCATGGATTATAGATTTCTTCATTCCCGAATAAATATCCATCGTACCAGTCTCTGAGCTCATTTTCTTTTTCTGACATACCATAATACGCAAGCAGTTTCTCTATTTCTTTCTCTGTAAAACCAAAAAAACTGTCGTATTCTTCATCCATCACAGTATTTACTGAAAGGTTATTCAGTCCACTGAAAATACTCTCCTGTGCGATCCGCAGAATTCCTGTCAAAAATCCATAAGACAAGTTCTTGTTATCTTTAAATGCACCAGAGAAAAAAATTCTCATAAATCCGATAATTTCATCGTAGAAATCTTTTGAATATCCCTCCTGAATAGGTGTATCATATTCATCGATAATGATAATCGGAGCCTTACCATAATGGACTGTAAGCATTTTAGATAACCGCTCAAGTGCAGACGTAAGCTCCACATCATTTGCCAGAGCTCCTAAGATCTTCTCGAAATATTCTCTTTCATACTGAGAGATCCTGTCACTGCTCAGTAATTCCTGATGCCTCCCATATTCTTCCTGAAGTAATCCTCGGATTTTGCCTATGGTTGCTTCCCACGTATCGAATTTTACATCTTTGAAGGTTAAGAAAATAACCGGATATTTTCCCTGATGTCTGCGATATTTTTCGCCACATTTCCAAATTGCTTTATCCGTGAAATACTTGCTGGTATCATCCTCTGATATTTCAAAAAATACTCTGAGCATGTCCATATTTAAAGTTTTACCAAATCTTCTTGGTCTGGTAAATAATGAGACTAATGGTTTTCTGTCCAAAAACTCTTTGATCAGCAGCGTCTTATCAACATAATAATACTCCGATTGTGCACGTACATAATCCGAAATTCCTACTGGCAGTGTTTTTTTCTCTTTTCCTGTCTTTTTTCTGCTATATTTCCCGGTTGATATTCTTCCATCCAGAGGTTTTTCTGCATCGTCAGGAATTAACCAGGTTCTTTTTTCTTTTACTGCTCCCTGAATTCTTCCGTTTTTACACATTGCATTTACTGTACGAGGCGTAACATTCCACTCTAACGCCTTTTCACTGCATGTTTTCATCAAAACCACCTCCGTTTATTTGTAATTTTCCAATTCTTTATACGTAAATTATACTATTTAAAACGTAAAATATCAATTTCATTCGATATTTTGGGTTGCGTAAATTTACCCTCGGAAATAATAGTGTAGAGTCCCCACGATGTACTGATAAAGTATGAAACAACGACTTGTGGATTTAATATACATCTTTTTTGCACTCAAAACAAGCCTAACTTTCTTTCTAGGCTGTTTTCGGCTTTTTCCTTTTTTATTTTCTGCTTACAATCCCCATATATGCGAATTGAAATAAGCTTTCTTTTTGTTTTGGAGCGAAAGTGTATGTGTGATGCAATCTACATACTTGCCTAATTCCCCATGCCTGTTCTTTTCCGCTTGGAGCATATCGCTACTGTTTATAACATCGTATTCAGCACCGGCTGCTTTAGGCAATTCCCGTTTCTGATATCTTACCAGTGCCAACATATCTCCACCATTCATTTCATATGCCCTTAGTTTTGCCATTTTTGTAGCTCCTTGAGTGCTCCATCCCATTGGTCTGGAACTCATTCTGCTGGACAATACATGGCTTACATGACCTTCGGTACTGCTCCCTTTTACACCGTTTTGGTGTCTCAGGCGAAGTTTAGCTGCCATCCAATTCGAGAGTATATAGTCTCTTGCTGCAGCAATTCGCTTTAATCCCGCTTCGTTCTCCAGACAGTCTTTCAAGCGGTCAACGATTTCCTCAAAATCCTGTTTTGTTTTACTCCTGATCGCTGTTCGCAGCTCATCCAGCGCATCTTCCCTGCTGTCTTTCATGTGGCTGGTCAGTTTAATCAGATATTTTTCAAGATGAAATTCATCCAGTACATATGTGATTCCTGCAATCCTTTTCATTCCGGATTTTATCCATGTTCCACCATCTGAACTTAAATATATTTTTTTCACTTTATCTAAGTCGTAATGATTGCTGATATATTCATACACCTCATCCCAAAATTCTGAGTTTTCTTCTCCGTAGCTGGTTCCACAGAAGTAGTACGGATTTACAAGTTTGTGCCGTTTACTTTTGGGTGCCTCTTTTTCAATTCCTTCATGAATATAAACAAGTTTAGTTATCAGACAGTTGTTTTTCTGATGATTTTCATTTTCAACCAGATCACCTTTCTTCTCTCTGAACTGAAGTGATGCATGGTCTTCATCTGCCTCGATATAGAGATATTCAATCTCCTTTTTCTTTTCAGGTTTCTCGTTGTTTTTCGGAAATTCGAGAGCATGAATCTTATTTTTTACTGTCTGTTTTTTTACATCTGTTGTAAGGCTAGTTTCTTCTCCACCTCGTCGATACGAAGTCTGAACTGCCTCTTTTAGCATTCTGGCCTGCGCATCTTCTGTAATTCGCTCATGTTTCTCGAGTCCAATAATTCGATCCAACAGGTATTCACTTTCGCCTGTCTCTTTGTTTGTAAACAATGTTTTTTCAAATGTGACTGTTCCCAGTGATGTAATCAGCTGCTTGGTGTCATGAGATTCAACCACCCAATGTTGCAGACGTTTCTGGCTCTTTCTAAGCATTGTGTTCATTTCTTCCAGAGATTCCTGTATCATTCGGAGGCCAAGGTTATGCAGCTCATCAGTGAGGTTTAGAATATACTCTGCCAGTTTTTGCGGCTCCTTTATAAAATCGTCCTCAAGTTTTTCAAATTTGCTAATGCATTCTTCTTCAAAATATTTTATACTGTTATACATAGAGAACACCTTTCCTTTGTTTGTATTTTGGTTGTCAGCCTTAAATACTTTATCACAAAGTTAGGTGTTCTCTAATTTTAATTTTTATTATCCGAGTAAAATTTTACGCTAGCCGATATTTTGCGTTTGAAATTAACATTTTACGTTTATATTTCAACCTTATAACCAATTTCATTTTATAAATCATCTAATGTAGAAAAGCCAGCAAAAAAAATCTACTCAATCTTTTTGCTGACTTTCATTCTAATCCCGACGCTAAAAAATATTACTTTCTGTACCTGATATTCTATTTACTCAAATTTATAGATATCTCCACTCGGCACATAATGCACCGGCACCGCATTCCCGATCACTTCCGGAATCCAGTCCGCGGCATACTTCATTCCAAGCTCCTCCAGATTGAAATGTCCTACATTGAATGCTGCTTTCACTTTTCCGAGCTGTACTGCATCTCTGATATAAGACATCACAGTCCAGTCGATTGTCTCTCCCGGAATGATTGCATCCACATCTTCCTCTTCCATTATACGGATCACTTCGGTTGCATACTCCTTACAGAAGCCATCTCCGGTTGTTGGCTGATGTTCAAATATATTCGGCAGTAAATGTCCCACCATCGCAACTTTCTTAAGCTTATCCTTCGGATTTCCAATATAGCGGATTCCGTTTAAACACATCTTCTCTTTCAATAATGCATTCATCTTTTCCACTGTCATATCCGGAAACTCAAAGTACATTGTCATTCCTTCTGTATCTGCATTTACACGATATTGTTCCCATCCAAGATATTTGATCACTCCAGTGAAAATACCATCTGGATTGTGTGCATGTGTATGGTCATGATCTCTCCAGACCGCAATTCCATACTGATCTAAAAGTGCTTTTTTCTCCTCATAGATCTTGTTCTCAAATCCCGCTCTCCAGTCCGGATAATCCGGTGTGGAATAATAGGATGGTTCATGTACATATAAAAGATTGCATCCTAACTCTGCTGTCTTTCTGATTACTCCTACTGTTGGTACAAGTGCAGACACAATGCCTGTGCACTCATCATCCGGATTGCCGGATTTGAACCCGTCACATCCATCATAATCCTCATCAAACTTCGGATGATATTCTAAAATTTTATCTGTGATCTCTCTGATTGTCATAATTAATTCCTTTCATTTTTTTATAATCCAAAAAAGGATTTCCCTGTCTATTCTAACTTAAATTTCATAAAATCAATAACACCTTCTCCACAATATGTAAAATAAAGGGTCTGCTTTTCACCAGGTATTTTTAACGGAACCTTTTCACTTTCCTGCCACTGCATCCCGCTTTTCAGCAAAATTTGCGCCTGTACATCTCCATCTGGTTCTGTCCTCACTTCCATTTTTCCGTCTGCTCCTCTTGTCACAATGCAGATAGTTACTTTTTACGGCATGGAAAAATATTTAAATCCTGCTGTCGCACCATCATGCATATTGGCAATATGCTGATTAGGACATTCCTCCCTGTCTTCTCCATCCTGTGTGAATACAGGATGATCACGCCTCAATTCCTCTGCTTCCGCTCCTGTGCTTCCGCCAACATAGTGTCTGGCACCTGCTTTGGACCAGAGATTACAGGCAATTCTTGCCTCATATTCCCCTTTTCCGTCCAGCGGTCCATTATTTAATCCACAGCTTGTCATCTCGATCTGTGGGATAGAACCATCTGGCAGAATCCGGACTGCTTCCGCGACTCCCTGTCTGGAAAACGCTGTGTAATTTGTCATACGGTGTCCAAATATATACCATCGCCCTTTTATGCAGACGAGGCTGCCATGATTATTTCCTGTATAGCAGGTACGATTTTCTTCCTTTCTTCCCTGATAACCGATATCTCCATTACTATGCAGCGCTCCGCCATATTCGAATGGTCCCATTGAATTTTTTCCAATTGCATAACACAGTTCATGACTGTTTAAAGAGGAATAGATAAAGTAATATTTTCCATTTATTTTACGCATAGAGCTTGCTTCAAAAAAGCTATGTCCTCTGTCCGCACATCCACAAATTTCTACAGGTACAGGATCTTCCTTCATAGTATACATATCGGCTTCCAGTTTTACGACAAATGGTCCTGTCTGTACTCCCTTTAAATCAACACCAAGCGGTGTAAATCCATAGTACAGATATACCTGTCCGTCATCATCAAGAAAGACTCCTGGATCAAATACAATGCCATGCTCTTTTTTCTGACCAAGTAATGTATTGTCCGAATATTTCACATGTCCGCAAAAGCTGTATAATCCCGCAGGTTTTTCACTGCAAGCCACCCCGATTACATTTAGCCCTGCCGGTGCATAATATAAATAATATTTTCCATCTGCCCCCTTCTGTACATCCGGTGCAAATAAAGGTGCCTTTCCATCCTCATTCATAGGATCATCGGTTCTGTGAAAAATAATTCCTTCATAACGCCAGTCTGACAGATCTTCCTCCGGTGCAGACCATGTCACATAATCATTTTCACAGAAAGACATTGCTCCAAATCGATCGTGCGATCCGTATACGTAGACTCTTCCATCAAAAACATACGGCTCTCCATCCGGTATATACTCATAACTTGGCAGATATGGATTAAAACACTGCTTCTTCATCTAAATGTCTCCTAATTCACAAATATATGGATCATCACACCTTTGTCCCATGGTGTAATCGTTCCGGTCAAATCTGCTGTTTCCATCCAGCCCAGACTCTCACTGTCCGTAATGATTCTCGGTTTCGTATATTCGATCCTGCCTTCTTTGTCTGCTGTTCCGTTATTCTCAATAAAAATACGGCATTCTTTTCCATTTCTGTCTGTTCCCTCCAGAATGTAGCGGGCAGACAGGCTTCTCGCCTCAGGATAAAAACTTTTTTGTGTATCAACTCCTCCCGGCAGAATTCTCCCTTTAAAATTCTCACAGTCACAGAATCCGTCAAACAGGATCATGCCTGCTTCTGCCGTTTTCCCTTTTACTCCTATCATCTGCCAAGTTGACACCTGAATGGTCAGAACTTCTTTCATCTCATACTTCCTCCTCATATTGGTTGGATTTCCAACACACGCTCACAAGCCTTGCCACACATGCTCTTAAGTCATCCTCCGAAAGTGAGCCGTCCGACAGCTCCTGTTCCAGATTCTTATAATCATCCTCTGATCCGGGCATCACAAGATCATTTCCGGCGCGCATACAGCCGGCAGCTGTACAGTCTCTGGACATAGTCGTGGTCCAGTCTGTCATGATAAGCCCTTTGAACCCCCACTCGTTTCTGGCAGCTTCCGTGCAGATATCAAAATTATTAGCTGCATGAATTCCATTAATCCGGTTATAACTGGTCATAATTGCATATGGCTGCGATTCTCTTACCGCAATTTCAAATCCTCTCAGATAGATTTCCCTTAGTGCCCTCTCAGACAGGATGCTGTCTGATTCCTGCCGGTTATCTTCCTGATTGTTACATGCAAAATGTTTAATTGTCGTGCCACACCCTGGATTTTTCTGAACTCCTTCTGTCATCGCAGCTGCAATTTTCCCGGATACAAGCGGATCCTCGGAATAATATTCAAAATTTCTTCCGCACAACGGATTTCGATGAATATTCATTCCGGGTGCAAGCCAGAGTGACACACCAAAATGTTCCATCTCTTCTCCGATCATATGACCTACCATTTGAACCAGCCCGGTATCCCATGTCTGTGCCAAAAGTGTTCCTACCGGAATTGCGGTGCAATACTGATAGTATTTTGTTCCTTCGAATTCCTCTCCATCATATAAGAATCCATTTTCAATATTGAATTCGATTGGTGTATATACAATCTTTCCATCTTTTACATAATAATATTTTGTCAGACGTAATCCAGCCGGTCCATCTGCAAGAGCAAGACTTGCCAGACCTTTTTCTTTTGCACAGTCGCTCGTCTCTCCTGCTGAGCCTGGAACTACGATTCCAGCAGCTCCAAGATTGCTTCCCTGTGCCTTACCCGGATCTCCTGATGCCAGTTTCATACATTCTTCCTTTGTCAGGGTATGGACAAATTCCATTGCATCTTCCGGATAAAGTTCTGCATTTTTCCTGTATTCCACTACAACTTTTGCGATTTCTGATGCGTGAAGTTCTATTACCGGTACATCCACTTGACGATCCGCCTGTTCTTTTCTGTTTTTGCAGGTTATTTCATTCTTCCCAAACTCCATACCGCATATTTTTTTGTCCTGCTCAAGAATAATTTCTTCTGTAACTTGTAAAACAGCATACTCCTGTGCTGTCCCGAGACTGTTTCCAAGTTCAATCCCATATTTCCCTTCTTCTAATATCCAGGCACTCTGTGCTTCATCGTATGATGCAAAATTTTTCCATGGAATCTGTATTTTCACTGTCTGCTCTTCCTGTGGTTTTAATTCTGCCGTTTTTGTAAATCCAATCAGTCTTCTTGCTTCTTTTTCCATTCTTCCATCCGGAAGGGAAGCATAAACCTCCACGACTTCTTTGCCGGTTCTGTCACCTGTGTTTTTCACTTTCGCAGTAATTTCAAGCATGCCATTCTGTTCTTTTTTCACAGTACAGTCTGACAAGGCAAACTCTGTATATGAAAGACCAAATCCAAATTCATAACGAACCGGAATACCAAAAGTATCAAAATAACGATACCCCACATAGATACCTTCCTCATAATACTCACGCTCCACATTTCCGTTATTGTGGGAAAATGTTTCTGAATTTGGATAATCCTCATACTGGTAAGCCCAAGAATCAGTCAGTTTTCCTGACGGATTCACTTTCCCGGAAAGGATATCTGCCAGTGCATTTCCACCTTCCATACCCGGCTGCACAAGAATCAGAAGTCCTTTGATATTGCAAAACTCATCCAGAAAAGACAGATCGATCTGCCCGCCTGCATTCACTATAATGACCACATTCTGATATAATCTGCAGACGGCTTCCAGTCTGCAATGTTCTTCCTCTGTAAGGAAATAATCTCCTCCTTCTGCCTGTCTGTCTGCTCCCTCTCCGGCTATTCGGCTGATGACAAACACTGCTGTTTCACTTTCTTCTTCTTTTTTTGTGATTTCCGGTCCTGCAGGCATCCGAAATGGATTTGTGCAATATACCGGGAAGAAATTCTCCTCACCTCCGCCTGATGCTGCTATCCCTTTTTTTATTTTATCTCTCCAGTTGCATCTTGCTACATCGTAGATGCTGTCATATTCCGCGATCCATCTTTCCGATGTAATATGATATCCTGCATTCTTCATTCCCTGATAGATGCTTACACATTCACGCTCATTTACATCGCCGGATCCGGTTCCACCTTTTATCGTGTGGGATGCTCCTGCACCATAAAGTGCCACCGGACAATTTATATCAATTGGTAATACATGATTCTCATTTTTTAATAATACAATTCCGTCTGCTGCGGCTCTTCTGGCAACAGCGCGATGTTTTATCTCCCATTCCGGTACGGTTGGATCTGTAGTACCAGAAAAATGTCTTTCCTTTATTCGCCTTGTGCTCATTCCTGATGGCTCCCTTCTTTTACAATATACTGATAATTACCGCTTCCTACTTCTTCCGTAACACCAGGAAGTTCGATCCGTGCCCTTGAATTTGCGGGAACGCTTATCTTTACTCTATAACTGTCCTTTTCTTTTTTCCAGTCAATCGTAATCTTTCCATATACGGATCTATAATTTACAGTTACCCACTCAAGGCCACAGGAAAAATCCGGTTTTACCAGAAATTTTCTGTAGCCTGGCTCCATGATCTCCAGACCTCCAATATGCCGGTACAAAAAGCTTCCTACACATCCAAATGCATCACCTTTATCTGGTATGCTTCTAGCTTATTGGCTCTCTCATTATTTAATATAAAGAAATGGCTCCTGTGCATCCACAAATGTAACTGGCAAATCTCCTGTGATGCTCTTAAGCCATGCCGGAAGATGCTTCATTCCACACTCTTCACTTCTCTCATGACCAAGTACTAACATTCCCTTATTCATTCCCATCTGTGATGCATCGCGCACATAAGCAGAAAGTGTCCATTCCGTGATATCTCCGCAGATTGCGACATCAATATTTTCCTGGTGCATATGTCTCATCGGAAGATTCTCCTGTCCTAATCCAAGGCTTCCGCCACCGACTAATACGCTGACACGTTTTACAGTCATTTTCGGGTCTCCTACCAGCTGTACCACTTCCATCTTTAATTCTTTCTGGAAAAAATGTGCAAGCTCTTCCAACGTAGTCACCGGAAGTTCATAGACTCCTCCAAACCATCCAAGCTCTCCTTCACATTTTACTCGATACTTTCCCCAGCCTAGTTCTTCGTCAAATCCACGATAAATACCATCTTCCTTGTCCATATGCATATGATCATGGAATCTCCAAATTGCAATATGATTTTCTTCGATCAGCTTCTTTTTTTCGAGGTAAACCGGATCCTCTAAAAGCCATTCTGTATCGTCTGCACCGGAAAACCAGGTTGGTTCATGTGTAATAATAAAGTTTGCGCCAAGTGCTGATGCCTCTTTGATCACGTCAACTGTTGCCATAAAGGTAGTGACCACACCTTTTACTTCCATATCCCAGCTGCCGGTCATTAAATGATCGCATGTTTTATCTTCCGGTAGTGGTTCTACTCCTGTTTTTTCAATGATTTTGTCTACGATTTCTCTTACTGTCATAATCAAATTCTCCTTTGTTTTATAGCATCTTTTATATCATTTTCTCGGTGATTCTGCCTTCATTTTTATATAATTTGTATTTAATATTCTATAATAAAAGGCAGACTGTGCTTTTCAGACTGCTCTTTCTGCAACCTTTTTCACAATCTGCCCTTTTGACATTGCTTTCTTTATTTTTGAGGAATTACTATTTTTCCACTATTACATTCTTTTTAGCCTTTGACTGCTCCGACAACAACACCCTTGACCAGATATTTCTGTACAAATGGGTAGATCAGCATAATCGGAAGAATACCAATCACTGCCATCGCCATACGAATAGACGTTCCAGGCAATTCTATTGCACCTGTTCCGATCAGGGATGCATTCGAATTAGAGCGCATCGCCTGAATGTTATTCATAATCTTCATCAGCAACTGCTGGATACTGTAAAGCTTTTCATTACTGATATAGTACAATCCATTCGTCCAGTCATTCCAGTAGCAGATTCCGGTGAACAAACTAATAGTTGCAACTGTAGGTACCGCAAGTGGAAGCATAACCTTAAAGAAAATCTTTAACTCAGAAGCACCATCTAACTGTGCTGCTTCGATCAGGGAATCCGGAACACTGTTCTGATAATAGTTTTTTACAAGAATAACGTTAAATGCTGTTACCAGATAGTTCGGGATGATCAGTGCCCATATTGTATTTTTAATCTGGAAGAACTTTGTCCACATAATATAAGATGGTACGATTCCGCCATTGAATAACATTGTAAAAAATACGAAGAATGCCAGTGCATTTCTGTATTTAAATGATTTTCTTGACATTGGATAAGCAAGCATTGTAGTAAGTATTACACTGATTGCTGTACCTGCAAATGTTACCAGGAAAGAAACTCCATAGGATCTTACGATCATAACTCCCTGTTTTACCATATAGTAGTAAGCATCAAAGCTCCACTCTTCTGGCAAATAAGTATATCCGTTACGTATCAGAGATGACTCTGATGAAAATGATGCAATTACAATCAGAAGGATTGGCATCATTGCGAACACAACCATCACAGTAAGAATTACTGTTGCTGTGTGGTTAAAACTTTTACTTTCCGTCATTTTCTACCCCTCCTAGAATAATGCATTATCAGAATCTAATTTACGTACAATTGCATTTGCAACTAATACAAGAATAAATCCTACCAAAGACTGATATAACCCGGCTGCTGCTGACATACCTACATCGTTTAATTCCATTAATCCACGGTATACATAGGTATCAATTGTCTGTGTTACATTAAATAACGCACCTGAGTTCTGTGGAACCTGATAGAATAATCCGAAGTCTGAATAGAAAATTCTACCGATAGACATTAATGTTAAAGTAATTACTGTTGGTTTTAACATCGGCAGGGTGATCTTAAAGATCTGCTGCATTTTGGTTGCTCCATCAATTGCAGCCGCTTCATAGATAGATTTATCGATACCTGAGATACTTGCCATATATACAATTGACTGATATCCCATATTTTTCCATAAATTTACAATAATAAGGATTGCCGGCCATGCACCTGTGTAAGAATACCATGACACCGGATTTAATCCCAACCCTGCAAGAATTGTTTTATTAATAAATCCTGTATCCGCATTTAAGAATGCATATGCAATGAATCCGATTACAACCCAGGATAAAAGATTTGGTAAAAGTAATGATGCCTGAAAAATCTTTACTCTTTTCCGTTCACCGAGCTCACACATCATAACTGCAATTGCAATCGCTACAATCGTTCCGATCACGATAAACGCAACATTATATAAAATCGTGTTTCGTGTCATGATCCATGCATCTTTTGTTTTAAACAGGAATTCGAAATTCTGAAGACCACACCAGTCACTTCCAAATACACCTTTTCTCAGGCTATAGTTTTTAAAAGCCAGGAAAACACCGAACATTGGTACATAATTGTTGATCAACAGATAAACAATTCCCGGCAGTGCGATCATAAACAGCGGCAGATTTTTAAATTTTGTCTTTTTGCCTTTTGCAATTGCCTTTTCCATTCTAATCTCCATTTCCGTAAAACTGCCGCATCTCTGCGGCAGTTTTCTCTATCTTTGAAACTTTATTACCTAATTATTTCTGAGCTGCCCAGGCATCTAACTGTTCCTGTTTTGCATTTAAAATATCCTGATATCCTGCATCATTTAATGCTTTAACAAATTTGTCGATTTCTGTATCCGGATCCAGGCTTCCGCAGATTAATCCTGGGAGATACTGGGAAACAACGTTCTTAACAGCTGTATACTGTGTCTTTACACTGCTGGAATCAAATGTGAATCCCATTGCAGGTGATGTCTTAGCTGTCTTGTTCTGCTCTAACTCCCAGTCAAGAGATGCCGGATCAGTTCCTGCTGTTGGGTACATTAAGAAGAAGTTACCTAATGTTCCACAGCTTAACTGTGCTGTATATGGTACAGTTGTTGCATCTTCTCCTTCCGGATAAGAAACTGTTCCGTCATCATTCAGGACATAATCTCTTCCCTCAATACCATAGATCAGTAAGTTGATGATATCCGCATCTGTGTAGGTCAGATTTAAGAACTTCATCGCTGCTTCCGGGACATCTGTCGTTGATGCGATCATCCAGCTGACTGCATTCAAATCACCCGTAGAAAGGTATGCATCTCCAATAATCTTTGCACCAATCGGATTGCTGCCACACTGCATCTGAAGAGAGGCTGCTGTGTCAGCTTCCGGATAGCTGTATGCCGCGATGTAGCAGAAATAATTTCCAGAACTCATAAGCTCTGCTGCTGCACTTGTTGTGGTAGCGGCATCCTGCATAACGAGTCCATCATTGTACCAGCTTCTGACAAGATCACATTTTTCTTTGAATAAATCTGTTGAGAATAAATCCTGTACGGTAAGATCATCTCCTACCAAAACACCTGTTGGGCTGTTTCTGTCATCTGTCAGAAAATCAACCTGTCCATAGTTTGTAGAAACACCAACCTCTCCAGCCTGCACCGGAGCAAGTGGAATCATATCCGGATGTGCTTCTTTCACCTGTTTTAAAACAGCTGTCATATCTTCCATGGAATTAACCTGGCTCATATCAATACCAAGTTCATCTGCGATATCCTGTCTGTAAATTACCATTGGTGTCAATGCTACCGGTTTCATAGTTGGTACACCATAGATATTTCCATCTGCTGTACAAGCTGCAAGCCAGTCATCTCCAACAGTATCTTTGATTCCCTGTCCATACTCGTCCAGAAGATCGTTTAATTCATATGTCATATCTGTTGCTACATAGTTGTTGAAATCACCAAGGGATTCAAAAATATCGATTTTCTCTCCACCCTGTAATGCAAGACTTACTTTGCTGGAGTAATCTGAAATTGCCATTGGCTGTAACGTTACCTCTACACCAATCTTTTCTCTTGTAATTTTATTAATTGCTTCTTCTACAACATCAAGATCTTCCTCTGTCGGAATGTTGTTAAATGTGCAATATGCATATGTAACCTGATCGTAATTTCCGTCTGCTTTGCTTCCGCTTTCTGTACCATTCACAGAACCAGAATCATTTCCGCCGCAAGCAGTTAAGCCAAGTGTCATCGCTGCAACTAATACAGCTGCCAGAACTCTTTTGTTTTTCATCTGAAAAACCCTCCTCTTTTTTTTGATAGTATCAATTTATCAGATTTATCTCGTTCTTTCTTTCAAAAAAAGGATACATACTTTCAAAAAAAAGAGAACCAAATCTGATTCTCTATTTTTTGCAATATTGATTTGGCGACACGCCTGTATATTTTTTAAATATCGTAGAAAAATAAGTAAAATTGTCAAATCCTACTGTTTCTGCCACATCACTCACACGCTCACCGCGCTCTAACATTCTTTTCGCCTCATCAATCCTGTATTCTGTTATCGTATCTTTGATTGTTCTACCAGTTAATTTCTTATAAGTCTTTGATAAATATTCCGGTGCCAGATAAAACTGTTCTGCAATCTCAGTTCTTCCAATATTTTCTCTGTAATGCTCCCTGATATATTGATCAACCTTCTCGTTGAGACTATAATTCTTTTGGACACTTTCCTCATATTGGAAAGTACAGTCAATCAGATAATTTGTCCACCTTATCATATCCAATACAGATTGCGAAGCTTTCTGACCTAACTGATTTAAGTTATCATCCACAAATAAACCTGATATCTGAATCTCTTTTTTTCCAAAATAAGTATAAACCGCCTGAAGAATTTCCTCTTTCCCTCTGGATAAAACCTGATCACTTAAAGTCTTATCATAAATCCTTTCATGTAGCATTGCTTTCATATAACTTAAAATTTCTAATTTTTTCTTTTCGGATAAAAATTGTTCTATTTTATCAACCTCAAAAACATTTTTAATGTTTTGCTGAATTTCTGCTGCGTCATCCTCCTGAAAATAACTGCCATAAAATGCGACGTTCCTTTCAATCAGATTCTGCTGCCGGTGGAATGTTTTATAAAAATTTTCTATCTTACAAGGCTTTCCTACACACATGGTAATTTCAGATGAAAATAATTTTTTAAAAACTGTGTGTAATAATTTGCAACACTGTTTTAATTCTTCACTGTCTTTTTTCTGGCAAACCGTCGCAACAATATAATAATTATCATAGTCCATTGACACAACCGAGCTATTATCAGGACATCCGCAAAAAATCTCTGAATGAATATTCTCAACTACGAAAAGCATTAGATCCGGGCTCATTTTTGCTCGGTCTTTTTTGATTTCTGTTATCTTGGAAACAATCAGATTATAATCCTGTTCTACGTTAATCTGCAATTTACGGTTTTCGATTTCATTCTTTATAATCTCGTTTTTCCCTGCAATATGTCCCGATAATATTTCACTCCAGAAAGCAACCTGAACATGATTCTGGTTCTCCTTTAACCATTTTCCATACTCACTGTTTTCCTGTAATTTTTGAGTTTCCATGCGTTTTAAAATAATCTTCTTTAAAGCTGCCTCCATAACGTTCACATCAAAAGGCTTTAATAAATACTCACATGCCTGATACTTAATTGCATTGGATGCATAGTCAAAACTCTCATGACAGGTCAAAAGCAGAAAATCTCCCGGAAGCTCTTCTCTCCGAAACCACTCCAGCAAATCGATTCCAGATCCCTGTGGCATCTCAATATCACTGATTACAATATCAATATTATGTTCTTTTAAAATCTCTTTTGCCAGCTGGATATTATAAGCTGTAAATATATCTGAAACACCAAGTTCTTTCCACTTTACTGAATTTTTAATGACATCCACCGTTGCCATATCGTCATCTACAATTAAAACCTGCATTTGCACAATCCTCTTTTGTAATCTTATTAATCCATTTTTATCTGTTTCTGTTCTTTCATTTCCTGTACTGCATGCGCTGGTATCCGGAATGTATTTTTACATCCATGTGGTTCAATATTACTGATTGTAAATAATCCTTCACGCTCATACATAAGTTCCATCATCCGTTTCACACTCTTTAAACCTACACGCTCCCCTGTCTTTGAAATCGTATTTTCCTGATTTTCAAAAAATTGGAGTACTTCTTTAGGATATCCGGCTCCATCATCTTCTACCTCAACATAAAGCATCTCCTCGCCATTTACATCCGCTTTTGATGCTTTGATTAGAATCGTAAGCATCTGATTGATATTTACTGCATACTTATACTCATTTTCTATGATTGTATGGATAATCATCTGTGGAATCTTCCACTCTCTCACTTCCGGATTAATGTCTATATAGTAAAACACGCATCCCGGATATTTCAACTCCTGCATTTCAAAATAATTCTCTACATGTGTTACTTCTTCCTGCAGTGACACTGTATGCAAACCTGCACGGAACATATAGCGTATGTTCTTTGACAGCGCACTGATATAGCTTTCAATTTCTTTATTTTTTCCCTGCTGGCTCAAACTTGAGATTGTGGTCATTGCATTCAGGAAGAAATGTGGTCTTATCTGAAGTTTTATGCATTTAAGCTCTGTTTCCTGCAGATCTATCTGTTTTTCGTAGCTTTGGATTTTTAACTTCATGATCTCATCCATCAGACGGTTAAACGCATCTTTTAATACAATAAATTCATTGCTTTCAAATTCTTTTGTAATACGATATTCTCGATTTCCAGTCTGCATCTGTTCCATGCTTCTCTGCATATGTCCCATTGGTGCAAGCATTTCTCTTCGCAAAAAGTTAATAAAAAACACTGAAAAGCCTGCCAGTATCAGTATTACGAATAATACTAATATCATGTTCCACCGGATTTGTCCAACAACCTGAGACTTACTTACATACGCCGATAACTGCAATTTCCCATCGGCAAGTGTATAATCATTCTTATACACACCGAGACTTTGAGGTGTTGCCTGTAATTCTTTCCCAATTTCACAGGTAAATTCCTGTTTTCCACATCCACCCCATACCTTTTGCTGCTCATCTTTCAATAATATAAAAATTTTCTGCAAATTCTTTTTCGTTACATTGTCCATAAAATGATCAACAGAAATGAAAATACCGGCTGATCTTCCCTGCCATACATACATCTTGGACACATAATTCTGCAATCCAATCCGCACAATCATCCACTCTGCTTTTGCACTACCTTCCTTTGCTCTCTCCAAGGCATATTGACGTAAATCTTCACGTTCCTGATAAGCCATATCGCTATTCTCATAATCCATACAGCTTCCATATGTACTATCTCCAATCACAACGGCATCCACATACTGATCGTAAGTTATCTGCTCCTGTATAAATTTTTTTATCTCTATGGAAGCATAATATCGTTCTGATTCTTTTTCGCTCTGAAGCATATCATAATCATTATTTTTATAAATCAAACGCTCTAACAGCATGTCTGCATTCTCAAGTTTATTCTCAAGTTCTTTTCCATATAACTGAAGCAGATTTCTGCTGCTTGTCTGCATGTTTTCCAAAACTGTGTAATATGAGACACAAATATAGGTAACAATTACAATTCCAAGCAATGCGCTTTGAATTACAAACATATGGATTGTCTGACTAACTAACGATTTATTTTTATTCTTTTTCTTCATATTGTGCCTCATTGCAATCTAATCTTTGTTTTTCTTTTCGAATCCGATTAATTTCAGTTCCTATCATACCTTTTTTTATGTTTTCTGAAAAGAATTTTTTAACTGAACAAACTTCTCCAACCTGCCGATATATAAATTATCGAAACAAGTAGTCAAATTTATTTCACGGAGGAAATAAAGATGAACTTAACCGTAAGCAATTATTTTGGCGGAACGATGAATGGATTCTCCACTGCCACGATCAACACAAGAAACACTGGAATTTCCAAAAGCAGTTCCTTTAGCACAGGAAAGTCAACCAAAAAATCTCTTAATTATAATGCAAAACAAATCTCCTCACAGCTTATCCGCGCCACAAAGTCGCGGACTGCCGCTGCGGTTCTCACCAAGGCAAAAAGTACAGTCAATAATTTACAGCACTGCCTCGGAACCGGGGAATATGATGACAGTGAGGTACAGATTGCCCTCGCACACGCAAAAAGAATGGTAAAATGCGCCCAGTCCAAGGTGTCTAATCTGAAACAGGAAGAAAATTTACAGCGGAAATATGAACGTGAAAAATCAGCAAAAGAAATGCAGCAGAAGTCCGAAGTGAAACGCCGCGTCCACCAGAAAGAAAATGATCTGAAACAAAAGATGGCGACAGAGGAGATTCAGCAGGTACAGAAAGAGAAATCAAGACGTCAGGAAATCATCCGCAAACGCCGTATGCACCGCAATGAAGAGCGCAGCAACATCAACGAAGCGGATATGAAATATCTGCAAAATACTATGGATTACAAACACGGCGGTATTTCCACTGCAGCCGGTGCAGCAACCGTCGATCTGTCTTATGTCGGACTGCAGATGAGTGAATTACAGCAGATGGAAGCACAAACGGAAGCTCAGATGAATGCCGAGTTAAATGCCACCGCCGATGCAGGCACTGTAGATACAGCCACCTGCGACAGTGGATCATCTGCCGCGGCAGCCTCTTTCAATGGAAGCGTCAGCTCTGGAAGTGTTCTATAATTTCACCATGGGAAAATATTTTTAGAATCCCATCTTCATAGCTCACGAAGAAAATAATATTTGTTTATA
>ERZ809407.167-NODE-167-length-71693-cov-20.499470_pt1 | contig 71693 bp, 62 predicted proteins | sample MGYA00520792_ERZ809407 | MGnify/ENA primary metagenome ERZ809407 (study PRJEB31576, sample SAMEA3212665) | Homo sapiens | biome: human-gut; feature: human gut; material: fecal | place: Sweden | collected 2012 ...
CTCAGTTTGCCGAGTGCAGCTTATCTTATGCAAAGATAATGCAAGCGAGTGCAAATGGTTAGTACTATTATTGCGCATACTTGCATTATGTTTGCGAGTCTATCCCACACTCCCTTTCTCGTTGCATTTACCTCTAAATACACCAGTTTCCATCTGTTTGCGTTCCTTTTTGGCTCAGTTTAGCCGTATGGTCTATCTTGTTGAAAATCAATAAGATGTGGGCTGCTTGAAATTGTAGCTATAATTCCAAGCAACGGAGGCTCTTTTGAACGGATTATAGTTATAATTTTCAGCCAACTGTATGACGCTGTTTTTCAATAAGATACAGACTGTTGAGTAATTCAGCCCGAAATACTCGAGTATTTGGTCTGGAATAAAATGCTTCTCTTTGATTTATCGGTGTGTTAACCTGCATTATTCATACTGTTCCGTAACGAAAGGGCTAAATGGCTGTGCATCAGCGTGAGCACAGCGATGACGATGCAGAATGTAGTAAATCCTACTTTCAAGGAGGAAGAGCGAGCATTGCGCTGAGGTGCTGCCAGTTAGTCCTTGCAGTAGGAATGAGTATGAATAATACAGGTTAATATTTGTGCTCCCAAAACTTTGTATTCTCAAACTTTTTGATTAGTTTTGCATTTATAGTAAGGCGATATATATAATAAGGTGAGAACACTTACGCTATATGAATTGAACTCACTGGTGCGCGAGGTCATCGAGATACAGATGGATCAGGAGTACTGGGTGGAAGCGGAACTCTCGGAAGTGCGGGAGAGCCGTGGCCATTGCTATATGGAACTCGTGCAGAAAGAGGAGCATACGAACACACCCGTGGCAAGGGCACAGGCTAAGTGCTGGCGCAATGTGTGGGCGGTGTTGCAGCCACATTTCATGCGTGTAACGGGCCAGCAACTGCATTCCGGTATGAAAGTCTTGATGAAGGTATATGCACAGTTTCATGAGAACTACGGCTTTTCGTGGATAGTCACCGACATAAATCCGGAGTTCACTATGGGCGACATGGCGCGCAAGAGGCAGGAGATTATAAGCCGGTTGAAGGCCGAGGGCGTGTTCGACTTGAACAAAGAACTGAAAATCCCGATGTTTGCGCAGCGTATTGCTGTGGTGTCGAGTGCCACGGCTGCAGGCTACGGAGACTTCTGTAACCAACTTGCGGAGAACGAATACGGCTTCGTTTTCCACACGGAACTGTTTGAGGCGGTGATGCAGGGCGAGGGCGTTGAGCAGAGTGTGATAGCCGCATTGAACAGTATCAATATGCGTATTGACGACTTTGATGTGGCTGTTATAATAAGAGGTGGAGGCGCGACGGCCGACCTTAGTGGCTTCGATACGCTCGACTTGGCGGAGAATGTGGCGAACTTCCCGCTTCCGGTAATTACCGGTATAGGTCATGAGCGCGACGAGAGCGTGCTCGACATGATTTCCAACACACGCGTAAAAACTCCGACGGCAGCGGCTGCGTTCCTTATAGCCAATCTTGCGGATACACAATATAAAATAGAACGCGCGCGTGAGGCTGTTGCGAGAAGCGTGAAGCGCAGGATGGACGGCGAGCGCATGAGACTTGGAAGATTGTCTTCGGCCATTCCGTTGCTGTTCTCACTTGTGCGGACAAGGCAGGAAGTGCGCATCAACAGGCTTAGTGACTGTGCGGTGCAGGCCGTGGCGCAGCGTCTTACGGAGGAGAAATATAGGCTGAAAAGGTACGAACAGAGCCTTTTTCCTGCTGTCGGACGAATGTTGGAACTTGAGAAGAAGCGTATGGAAACGCTTGCACTTCGCATAAAAATGCAAGACCCGAAATTGCTGTTACGACGCGGTTACAGCATTACGCTTTGTAACGGAAAGGTGGTGCGCGATGCCTCGAAACTGAAACCGGGCGATGAGATAACGACAAAATTGGAGCATGGAACAGTTGTTTCGACCGTAAGGAAATAAAGAGAAGGCCACTCATTAATTTGTCCACTCGTCAACTGATACACTTGTCAACTAAATAAAATATATGAAGAAAACAATAAATTATGAGGATGCCGTACAAGAGTTAGAGCAGATTGTAAGGCAGATGGAGAACGACGAACTCGACATTGATGTGTTGTGCGAGAAATTGAAGCGTGCCCAGACATTGATAAAAATGTGTCAGGACAAGCTCACCAAAACAGATGAGGAAATAAAGAAATTGCTCGGTAATGGGGAAGAACGTAATTAATCGTACCTCTTTTTTGTCAATGAAATAAAAAATACTGTTTTTTAGCGATAAAAGATTATAATTCGGAGCGCAAAAAGAACATCGGAAAGTATTATTTCCTATATTTGCATTAGATAAACGGGGCAGAAAGAAAATGCTACGCTTGTCTAAAGAAAGTATAACGAAAGAAGGAAAGGGTAATAAGATGACAAAGATTAGGGAAATCTACCGCTGTACTATTTGCGGAAACATCGTAGAAGTGTTGAATCCGGGTGCGCAGATGTCATGCTGCGGTCAACCGATGACATTGTTAGAGGGTAACACAACAGATGGAGCGCTGGAGAAACACGTGCCTGTGATAGAACCGATAGAGGGGGGATTCAGAGTGAAAGTTGGAAGTGCGGAGCATCCTATGACAGAAGCACACTATATTCAGTGGATAGAGTTGCTTACCGCAGACAAGGTCTTGCGCAAGGAGTTGAAGCCTGGTGAGAAGCCTGAGGCCGTCTTCATGGTAGACGTTAAAGATGGCGAGACCGTTACGGCGCGCGAATACTGCAACCTGCACGGCTTGTGGAAAGGATAGTAAATACGGAAAAATATAACACTAAAGGGCCATATCGCACTTGATTCAAGTTAGCGATATGGCCCTTTTCTTATTTTCTCAACGATTTTGTTGCAAATAAACAATATTCTTATTACTTTTGCGGTCGTAAAGTTTTAATTTCTTAAAAGAATCGTAATAACAATATAAATATGAAAGATTTAGATTGGGGAAATTTGTCCTTCGGATATATACCGACCGACTACAATGTCCGTTGTAATTATCGCGACGGGAAATGGGGTGAGATAGAGGTTTGCTCCGATGAGTATCTGAAACTGCACATGGCGGCTACTTGCCTGCACTACGGTCAGGAAGCTTTTGAGGGATTGAAGGCTTATCGTTGCCCGGACGGCAAGGTGCGCGTGTTCCGTGTAGATGAAAACGCTGCCAGATTGCAGTCGACGTGCCGCGGAATCATGATGCCGGAAGTGCCGACAGAGCTGTTCACGGAGATGGTGAAGAAGGTTGTGCGCCTGAATCAGGAGTATATCCCGACATACGAGAGCGGTGCGACACTTTATATCCGTCCGTTGCTGATAGGTACGAGTGCACAGGTGGGTGTGCATCCTGCTTCAGAATACACATTCCTTATCTTCGTCACTCCGGTGGGGCCATACTTTAAGGGTGGTTTTTCTACCAATCCTTATGTCATAATCCGCGAGTACGACCGTTCCGCTCCGCTTGGAACTGGTATCTATAAGGTGGGTGGCAACTACGCTGCGAGCCTTAAAGCGAATGATATAGCACATCAGAAGGGCTATGCCTGCGAGTTCTATCTCGACGCAAAGGAGAAGAAATATATGGACGAGTGTGGTGCGGCTAACTTCTTCGGTATCAAGGACAACACGTATGTGACGCCGAAATCTACTTCAATTCTGCCGAGTATCACCAACAAGAGCCTTATGCAGTTGGCTGAGGACTACGGCATGAAGGTGGAGCGCAGACCTATTCCAGAAGAGGAACTGGCTACTTTCGAAGAGGCTGGAGCTTGTGGAACGGCTGCCGTAATATCGCCAATATCTTATATCGACGACCTCGACACTGGCGTGCGCTATACGTTCAGTGAGGACGGTAAGCCGGGTCCGTGGTCTACGAAACTCTACAATCATCTCCGTGCCATACAGTACGGTGTGGAGGAGGACAAGCACGGCTGGACAACGGTGGTGATAGAATAATTGCGCTATAGTATTGCTGTGCTGTGTCTGTTTTGTGTGACTATTGCGTTTATATAAAGAAAGGAAATTGTCAATGGAGAAAACAATGTTGTACATTGCCTCTGTGGCTCTCTTTATCGCTGCCGTTATCCTTTGGCTAACAGACATCAGCGGTGTCATTGCTGCGTGCTTCGGTGTAGCGGGGCTTTATTTCCTTGCTTCGGCAATTAGCAAAAAGACACCCCAAAAAAGTGATAATCACAGCACTCCGCGTCGCGCTTTGTCCGTAATCGATGCGTAAAATGGCAACCGTTATTTTATAAGATGATAATATAAAAAGCGGCACAAACCTCATTTTTGGGTGTTTGTGCCGCTTTTCTGTTCTTGTAGGGTATAGTCGAATCGACTGTTTGGCTGGCTTCCTTGTCCACAATCAGTGTGTTATTTCTTCTTTATCGGATCGCAGGTAAGTCCCACTCCCAGTTTCTTGAATATCTTGTGGTCGACCTCTGACAGCATTACTGTAGAATGAACCTGGCATCCGCGCAACATCGGCAGTTGTTCAAGAGCCTTACGGCAGTTGTCATCTACCTGACTAAGTACGGATAACGCGACGAGCACTTCGTCGGTATGCAGACGTGGATTATTGCCACCGAGATATTCGACTTTGGTCTTTTGTATCGGCTCTATCATCTCCTGTGGTATCAGCTTCACCTTGTGGCCTATGCCGGCGAGATACTTTGTGGCGTTGAGCAGCAGGGCGGCACTCGGTCCGAGCAGTTCCGACGAACTGGATGTTATCATCGTTCCGTCAGCAAGTTCAATGGCAGCGCATGGCATACCCGTCTCCTCGCGACGTTTCTTCGCCACCGTCGTAACCTTGCGGGTGGCCGTGGTTATCTTTGCCTGATTGAAAAGCATCTGTATCTTCTGCACTTCGCTCTCGTTGTCGGCTCCATTTGCGAATTTGTTCGTAGCGTCGTAGTATCTGCGTATTATCTCGTCTTTCGAGGCATCGCAGCATATCTGGTCGTCGCTGATGCAGAATCCAACCATATTCACGCCCATATCCGTTGGCGACTTATACGGATTCGCGCCGTAGATACCTTCAAATAAGGCGTTAAGCACAGGGAATATCTCGATGTCCCGGTTGTAGTTTATTGCTATCTTGTTGTATGCCTCGAGATGGAACGGGTCAATCATGTTCACATCGTTAAGGTCGGCGGTGGCTGCCTCGTATGCGATGTTCACGGGATGCTTCAGCGGAAGGTTCCATACGGGGAACGTCTCAAACTTAGCATAACCTGCCTCTACACCATGCTTATGCTCATTGTATAGCTGTGAGAGGCACACCGCCATCTTGCCCGAACCCGGTCCCGGCGCGGTTACAATCACGAGTGGACGCTCTGTCTTCACATAGTCGTTCTTGCCGAAGCCCTCATCGCTGGCAATCAGTTCCACATTATGCGGATAGCCGTCGATAAGATAATGTACGTATGACTTTATGTCCATACGTGTAAGCCTCTGGCGGAAAGCGTCGGCAGCGTGCTGACCGTTGTAGTGGGTTATCACTACAGACCCGACGAAGAAGCCGCGGTTGCGGAATTCCTCACGGAGTCGCAGCACGTCCTCGTCGTAAGTGATGCCGAGGTCGGCGCGCACCTTGTTTTTCTCGATGTCCTCAGCGCTTATGACAATCACAATCTCTATCTGGTCGCTGATTTTCTGGAACATACGCAGCTTTGAGTCGGGCTGGAAACCCGGCAGCACACGGCTGGCATGATGGTCATCAAACAGCTTGCCTCCCAGTTCGAGATACAGCTTACCGCTGAATTTCGCTATTCGTTCCTTAATGTTTTCCGATTGAATACGAATGTATTTATCGTTATCGAAACCAATCTTTTGCCCTATCGTTTTATCCATAATCATATTGGTTTATTCCTATTTAAGTTGCAAAATTACGAATAAGCGAGAACAAAATAAAATAAAATCGCAATTTTATTTTATTGTCGAGCAGGAGTTTAGTAAAAATTGCGTACCTTTGCTCCCGGATTAAATGACTGTACATAGACAATACAAAGTTAGTTTAATCTTTGGAGACACAGTGGTGTCTCCTTTTTATTTTTTTGTATTGCCTGTCAACTCTCTTGTCATTAGAAGCGTTGCACTTCTATCTTGAATCTATAGACTGTTGTTTCTCCGTTTGAGTTTTTTTTATTACCTTTGCCGGAGATAAAGACAACAGTCATGAGCAAAGGAAAATTACAGAAATTTGCAGATATGGAACGCTATGAGAATGTGTTCCAGTATCCTTATTCCGTTATCGACAACGTGCCTTTCGACATGAAAGGGCATTGGCGTGAGCAGTATTTCCATAACGATAACCCGATTGTGCTGGAACTGGGCTGCGGCAAGGGCGAATATACCGTGGAACTCGCCAAGCTATATCCCGACATGAACTTCATCGGGGTCGACATCAAGGGGGCGCGTATGTGGACGGGAGCCACGCAGGCTCTGGATGAGGGACTGAAGAATGTCGCGTTCTTGCGCACCAATATCGAGGTCATCGACCGCTTTTTCGCCGATGGCGAGGTGCAGGAGATATGGCTTACGTTCAGCGACCCGCAGATGAAGAACCCGCGCAAGAGGCTCACCTCTACGTTCTTCATGGAACGCTACCGCAAATTCCTTGTCGATGGGGGAGTGGTACATCTGAAGACCGACTCAAACTTCTTGTTCACATATACCACATATATGGTCGAGAAAAACAGCCTGCCTGTGCTCTTCAGAACCGAGGACTTGTATCACACTGAGGGCATTGATGAGGAAACAAAGAAGATTCTTGGCATAAAGACATACTATGAGGCACAGTGGATAGAGCGTGGGCTGAACATCCGTTACATGAAGTTCCGACTGCCGCGCAATGTGGAGCTTGCAGAGCCTGACGTGGAAATAGAACTTGACGACTATCGCAGCTACAAGAGGACGAAGCGCAGTAGCCTGTCGGTGAGCAAATGAGATAATTGTTATAATGTAATATTTTGAATATGAGAAAAGGCAGAGATTGTTCTCTGTCTTTTTGTTTTTGTGCAAAAATATAACTAAAAACTTGGACTTTTAGAAATAAATTACTATTTTTGAATCGCATATCATATTTGGTTGTGCAGGCATAATCAAGGAAAAGCGCATTTACATAAGTCTCTGATAGTCTTTTGAAAATGAAGGCTCCGTATGTTTCCCGTTATGTCTTGAATTTTTGTTTGTTAACCGTACAGGCAGAGCCGTCAGTACACAAAAACTATGAATTATGGCATTAATACAATGTGATGAATGTGGACATCTGTATAGTGATTCTTTGTCGGATTGTCCGGAATGCGGTTGTCCGCGCAGAAATTATTTCTTTCCCTGGAAGTATAGTTTCAAAGATGAGAGCATAATAGAACTGTGCGGAACTATCCATGCAATCATTTGCTCTGTTATCGGCGCGTTGTGTGTACTTGGTGGCTTCATCTCCATCTGTATTACTTTGTATGCTTATTTCAAGAGTTCGTGGATGTCTTTCCCGTTTTGGACAATAGTCATGATTATTATTGGCTCTGCCATCTCGTGCGCAGTATGGCTTCTTATTGCATTTGTGGGACGTGCGTTGTGCCGTATCATCGCGCGTGCTTCCAATAATTTGGAGGAAATAAAGAATAATACAGCCCGTGAGAGCGTTGAAGGGTAAAACTGAAAGGTGAGTTATGGCACTGATTAAATGTAAAGACTGTGGGCAAATGGTATCTGACCGGGCCGTGCGTTGCCCCAAATGCGGTTGTCCTGTTGCTGCTTCATTGAAGGAAACTGTGATTGAAGAGATAGAGGAAGTTCCGACAGATGCGACAGAGGAAGTTCCGAAGGAAGAAGAGGTAGATACTTATGAATATGAGGAAGAGAAAACTCAGGACAGACGCAAGTTTTGGATAATAGGTTCGGTTGTTGCGGTTGTCTTGCTTGTTGTAGCCTGTTTCTGTGCTTTCATAGGCAAGTCTGAAGATTCATCGGCTGACGATATCGTTGAGATTACTCCCGAATTCATTGAGAAAATCTGCGAATACGATATCTTGTCGGGCTATTCCGAAGGCTATGCGGCTGTCCTCAAGGGTGAGAAATACGGATATATAAACACCAAAGGTGATGAGGTTATCCCGTGCCGGTATGATATGGTGGAACCGTTCGCAGAAGGTTATGCCGTTGTCAAGAACGGTTTTAAAGAAGGATATATAGATGTCAATGGCGATTCTATAACTTCTTGTAAGTATGACAATGCGCAGGATTTCTCTGAAGAGCGCGCCGCTGTATGCTTAGATGGCAAGTGGGGATATATCAATACAAAGGGAGAAGAAGTGATTCCGTGTATGTATCCTTCGATAAATATATACTATGAGCCGGGCTATTTCTCAGAAGGCGTAGCCTGTCTGATTGTCGATGAGGACGGACTTGCGGTGTTCATTACGCCCGATGGAAAGGAAGTTCCGGAATTGTCGAATAAGTTCTACGTTCAGAAAAACGTCGTAGGCAATTATTCAGCACCTGCTTTTATTAATGGTGTATGTGGTGATTTGCGCACAACCCGTGAGACAATGAACAGCGAAACGGTGGCGATAGACAAGTCGGGAAACATTCTACAGAGCGAACGCAATGATGAATGGGAAAAGGCTTTTAATCATCTGAGTGTAGCGGATACGCTTTATCGGGATGAGTCAACGGCTTATATCCGTTCTTCTGCCGGTGATGGTGAATTGCGCCTACTTGGGGTAAAAGATGTTTATGGCAATGAGGTGGTAAAACCTAAATATCATATTTTAGGGACTTTCTCTAACGGTGTGGCTCTTGTCGGTTTTATCGTAGATGCGTTACCGGGTATGAAATCCCGTGCGGTTTGGGGGTATATGGACATGAAGGGCAACGACACATTCTCTTATGTATATAAGAAGATGATGGAGAAGGCTGGCACTGGCGGCAGCGACTTGGCGTTGGCGGGCTACGATGTGGATACCCGGTCGGTGAATTATCATGCGGAATCCGAGTGGAACATAAACTATTGTTTCGACCAGGATGGTCTACTGTCAAGTTATGGGTACACGGATGAGTGCGAAAATTCGATCTATACTCTTGTAAACGGGGCATTAGTGGTTTCGGACTGCACTGTTTCCGATGGCTACGACTCGGAGGATTCGGAGCATAAGATTTGTTCCTATTATTATAAAAAAGAGTCTGACGACCATATTATAGTATATCAGAAAGATTTGGTTACGGGTGAGAAGACCGTGTATGCGGATGTGTTATTCGATGACAAGGGACGCATCAAGTCTGTGAACGGAGAGGCGATAGCATACGGCTACGACAACGTTCCGCACGACAGTGACGGCAAACTGATACCTCCGAGCCTGGCTGTCATGGGCAAGACCATACCGGATTTCAAGACTTTCCATCGCACGATGTACGGATATGAACTGGTTTGGGGAAATGATAATGGCGAGTATCTGGAGATAAAAAGCTGGAACTAATGAGAAGGAAACGACTGATATTGTCTGTTGTACTGCTCCTCGGTGCTTTCGCCGTGGTCTCTGCGCAGCGTGTTAAGGACATTATGGGATGGCTGTATGCGCAGCCGGAGCGTGTATATAATATGCTTTTAGAAGGGCAGGGCGACAGCATCATAGCCTTAGGGAACGCCCAATTCAAGGTTGCGGCTAAGGCAGAGATGTTTAATGGCATAGTTTCGGCGCTTGAGGCGCAGCTCGGTAAGTTCCGTGAGGTGCAGGGCTGGACATCTGTTCCCAATACGCAATCCATGCAAGTATATACGCGCGACCTTGTTTTCGAGCGTTATTCCATACCACTGATTGTATCTTTTGATGCGAAAAACGAGCTTGCCGGACTCGCGTTTGGTGCTCCAAAGGTTATAGACAAGACGCAGAAGCAGGCCAACGAACGCGAAATCACAATCGAGACTGACGGCTTGCGAATGCCCGGATTGCTCACCCTGCCTGCAAACGGGAAAGAAAAATATCCCTGTGTAATACTTGTTCACGGTTCAGGACCGGCCAATATGAACGAGACGGTGGGCGGACATAAGCCTTTCCTCGACCTTGCCGAGGGATTGAGCAAGCGCGGAATAGCTGTGATACGCTATGACAAGCGCACGCATGTGCATAAGAGCAATTATGTTCCTGAGGGCAAGAAGTCGGATTATGACACAGAGACTGTAGATGATGCACTGTCGGCTGTTGCGCTCGCGAGGGCTATGGGCGATATTTGTCCGGACAGTATATATATAATAGGTCATAGTCTTGGTGCGATGCTTGCGCCGAGAATAGCCGGGAGGGCCGGAAAGAATGTCGCCGGAATAATAGCAATGGCGGCTCCGGCGCGTAAGATGCGCGAGTTGCTTGTAGAGCAAGTGGCCTACATTTCCAACATTTCGCAGGACAGTGCGCGTGTGCAGGTGGATGCCGTGATGGGTACTTTGCCCCCTGATTATATAGCAATGGACAACACATACTTCTCTGTCGACGTTGCCAAGACATTGAATATTCCGATGCTGTTTTTGCAGGGCGAGCGCGATTATCAGGTTACTTCAACCGACTATTCGCTTTGGCAGAAAGCCATTGGAGCGCGTAGTAACGTATCGATGAAGCAATATCCCAAGCTGAACCATCTGTTTACGGAAGGCGAGGGGGCTTCTACTCCGGCCGAATATAATGAGGAAAAGCATATTCCTGATTATGTCTTAGACGATATCGCGGCCTTTATAAGGAAAGGCTCGCTGTAATTTCAGATTATAAAAAGTGCCGACTTTACATGATGAGTAAGGTCGGCACTTATTTTATTTCAGCAGGTCAGGACGCAACCGCTTTGTGCGTTCCATCGCCTGATCCATTTCCCATTCTTTTATTTTAGCCTCGTGTCCGCTCAACAGAATGTCGGGCACGCGCCATCCTTTGTACTCTGCCGGGCGCGTATAGATTGGTGCGGCAAGCATATCGTCCTGAAAACAATCCGACAGTGCACTCTGTTCGTCACCGATAACGCCCGGAACCACGCGTACAATGGCATCTGCCATCACCGCAGCAGCAAGCTCTCCACCAGTGAGCACATAGTCTCCGATGGAAATCTCGCGAGTGATAAGGTGGTCGCGGATGCGCTGATCAATACCCTTATAATGCCCGCAAAGGATGATTATGTTTTCCTTTAGCGACAGGTCGTTGGCCACGTGCTGGTTGAACTGCTCGCCATCGGGCGATGTGAATATCACCTCGTCATAGTCTCTTTCGGCTTTCAGAGCCGATATACAGCGGTCGATAGGCTCACATTGCATGACCATTCCGGCAAATCCGCCGTATGGATAATCGTCCACGCGCTTCCATTTGTCGCGTGAGTAGTCGCGCAGGTTGTGCAGATGAATTTCTGCCAACCCCTTTTTCTGAGCCCGTGCGAGTATCGACTCGTTAACGAAGCCCTCAAGCATATCCGGTAAAACGGTAATAATGTCTATTCTCATAAGTGCCGCAAAAGTACAAAATAAAAGTAATGTCGGCCTCTTTAGCTACTTAAAAAAAGTGAAAATCCTTTTGTCGTCTCGCCATATTGCATTACCTTTGCGCTCGTTTTATAATTTTAAATATACTTTTTTATGAAAAAAACTTTTTCCCTCGCCATCGTTATGGCAGCTTTTTTGAGTGTTTCCGCACAAAACGTTCAGCTTCATTATGACTTCGGTCATCTGTATGACAACCTCGATTCGCGTCCGTCGGTAACTACCACGGTGGAGTATTTCAAAGCCGACAAGTGGGGAAGCACATTCCTGTTTACCGACCTTGACTATCAGCGCGACGGCGTGGCCGGTGCGTATTGGGAGATAGCCCGTGAGTTCAACGTGTCGAAGAACAAGCAGTGGGCGGCCCATGTGGAGTATAACGGCGGATTGTCGTCCGACGAAGAGACTTGGCAGGCCACCCGTTTCCAGCACGCAGTACTTCTTGGTGGAGCATGGAACTGGGCCAACAGTGATTTCTCAAAGACCTTCTCTGTGCAGTTGTTGTATAAGTACAACTTCAAGAACCGCCACTATGAGGCTCATCCTTATAGCAGCGTGCAGCTCACCGAGGTGTGGAGCACAACCTTTGCCAAAGGACTTTGCACCTTTTCCGGCTATTGCGACCTGTGGTATGACCCTTCTGTAAATGGCAAATGGATAGTACAGAGCGAGCCGCAGTTTTGGTTCAACCTGAATACTTTGAAAGGGTGGGAAGGCATAAATCTCAGTCTCGGCTCGGAAGTTGAGCTTAGCAATAACTTCGTTTACAACGATAAGGGACAGAACAATAAGTTCTATGCAATCCCGACAGTTGGAGCGAAGTGGACTTTCTGATAACTATAACGCATTTATTCTCAGTAAACAATAATGGCGAAGACTCACGTCTTCGCCATTTTCTTTTACTATTGTCCGAATCGACTGATGAAATCGTCCTCCGTGATAATCTCTATTCCAAGCTCCAGAGCTTTCTTGTTCTTTCCCGAAGTGGATGTGATGTCATTATTAATAAGGTATGTTGTCGACTTACTCACGCTTCCCGTAACCTTGCCTCCCTGCGATTCGATGTAGGCTTTCAGCTCGTTGCGGTTCTTGTAATGGTGCACATCACCCGTTACGACAAACGTCATGCCATTACATTTGCTGCCCTTCGGCTGTTGCTCCGCCTGACTGACGTTCACCATTTCGAGCAGTCGGGCGACGGAATCCATGTTGCGCGCATCCTTAAACCAGTTGATGAACGAGGCCGACTTCTCCGGTCCGATGCCCGCAATGTGGGCGAAATAATCGTCAGTTTCCGTCGAGGCAGCAAGCGCGATAAGTTCCTTTAATGGATATTCGGCTAACAGACGTTTACACACATCGGCACCGCAGAGCGGAATGTTGAGTGCGTAGAGCAGTTTCTGAGCCTCGACGTTCCTCGATTTTTCCACCGACCGCACGATGTTGCTTGCCGATTTCTGACCGAATCCCTCCAATACCGAAATCTCAAGTATATGGTCGCGCAGGTCGTAGATGCTGGAATAGTCGGTTATCCATCCCAAGTTGATGAACTTGGAGATAGTCTGTTCCGATATGCCGTCGATGTTCATACCCTCTTTTGATACGAACCGCGCAAACTTCTTAAGCTGTTTTGCCGGGCACAAAGGGTTGGTGCAATGCAGCGTCTGCGTACCGCTAATCTCGCTTTCCTCTATCTTTGTCGTACTGCCGCATACCGGACAATGCTCCGGAATCGTGAACTTGCCTGCCGTTTTCGTTACCTCAATCACCTTCGGGATAATCTTGTTGGCCTTGATGACCGAAATCTCTGTACCCGGACCGCCTATTCCGAGTCGCTTGCACTCGCTGATGTTGCACAGCGAAGCCCGCTTCACGGTTGTTCCCTCAAGTTCCACGGGGCGGAAAATAGCCACCGGCGAAATCTTTGATGCCGCACACGACCATTCGATGTCTTCTAAAACCGTCTGCGCCGTCTCGTCCTGCCACTTGAAGGCATAGCCCGCTTTCGTAGCGTGATGCCCTGTTACAGAACCGGTCTCGGCGTATGCCGTGTCGTCGTAGGTTATCACGAGACCGTCGACGGGGTAGGGATTCTGCCTGTTTGTTACCATTTCCGTCCATCGGTCTATCACGGCTGTGATGTTGCCGAGGTCGGGTGTGTCAATCCTCTCGTGTTCCACGACATTCATGCCCATAGCCTCGAGCCATTCCATGCGCTCGCCCCATGAGTCGCCCACAGTGTCGTCATCTGTGTGTACGAGCGTGAACGGAATCCACCTGATGTGCCTCTGCTTTATCTCCTCCGTGTCTTTCAGCGTCATTGAGCCTGATGTGAGGTTGCGCGGATTGGCATATTCCTCGTCAGACTCCATGCAGAAGCGGTTGAAATCCTCGTATGAAATGACCGCCTCGCCGCGTATCACGGTGTGGCTTTTCGTCTTTATCGTCTGCGGAACTCCGTTTATTGCCGTCGCGATATGTGTAACGTTCGTACCTATATGGCCGTTTCCGCGAGTTACAATCTTCGTCAGTTTTCCCTCATCGTATGTTACCACGAGTGTCATTCCGTCGAGTTTCCACGAAATCCAAATAGGTCTCCCCTCTGCCCATTTCACCAGTTCGGCCGGCTGTTTTGTCTTCGCGAGCGACAGAGCCGAATATTCGTGTGCCTCCTTTCCGCCGCTGATGTTGTCCTCTGACACTTTCGTTGTCGGACTGTCGGGCAGGGTAATACCCGTAATCTCTTCCAGATGCTTCAGTTCATCGAACTTCGCGTCCCATTCATAGTCGGTCATTGCCTCCCCCCGGCCGTTGTAGTAAGCGTCCGAAGCACGGTTAAGCAGGTCGATGAGTTCCCTCATCCTCAATATATTATCGTTTGTCATGATTCCTTTTTATTGTATTTATCTTCTGCAAAGATAGTGCAAACCGAACGCAATAGAACTTGTTCTGAATTGCTGAGGTGCCGCCTATCTTCTGCAAAGATAGGATAAAAAACGCACAAACGTTTCAGATTACATTCTCTTTTTTGTCCTTTTTTGATTAAAGAATACATGATATTGTCCTACTGTTGGTTCACATACAAAATAGTACATGGCCTTTGTACTGTTTGTACATGGGCGTTGTACAGTTGCTACAAGAGCCTTGTACAAAAAGTACAAAGGCTATGTACAAAAAGTACAGAGGCTCTGTATTATTCTGTACTCGCATTTATGAGGGGGCGATTGCGTATAGAGGCGTTAATGTTGCCACTTGGTAAGCTCTCTCGTAAACGTTTACAGGAAATACTTTGGGCTATGGTGCGTCGTTTCATAAAAGTTTGTTAACTTTGCAGGCGATAAGTTGAGCCTCAGCGATTGAGGGCAAACTATATTGCGTTCGGCTTGCATTATCGTTGCAACCATATTACTGCTGACAATAAATAAAACTTTAATACTTAATAAAAACAATGTCAACGTTAACAATTGCTATTGTCATCGCTTTCGTCATCGGCTATTTCTTTATAGCTATCGAGAGTGTGACTAAAATCAACAAGGCTGCAATAGCCCTGCTGATGTTTGTTGTTTGCTGGACTCTCTTCATGATTGATCCCGCCGGACTTGTGGCAAGTCTCGCAGGAGTGGAACATGAACAGATGGCCGGCGCAGTAAGTAAAATAATCGAGGAGCATCTCGGCGAGACCGGAACAACGCTGTTCTTCCTTATGGGTGCCATGACCATCGTTGAGTTAGTAGACCAAAACGGCGGTTTCAACTTTGTCAAGGACACGCTGAAGACCAAGAGCAAGCGCTCTCTGCTGTGGCGTATCGCCTTCATGACGTTCATCCTCTCGGCCATCCTCGACAACCTTACGACATCCATTGTGATGATTATGATTCTGCGTAAGCTCGTCAAGGAGAAGAAAGACCGCATCATCTACGCATCGCTTGTGATTATCGCGGCCAACTCGGGTGGCGCGTTCTCGCCGATTGGCGACGTAACAACCATTATGCTTTGGAACAAGGGCGTAATCACTGCAGTCGGTGTCATTACCGAGATATTTATCCCTTCGTTGGTTTCTATGGTTATCCCGGCCTATATCCTGTCGCTTTCTTTGAAGGGCGACCTCGTGGTTCCGGAGAGCAAGAACGTAGAACTGGGTTCTGAGGAGTATCTTACAGGCGTACAGCGCAAGACAATTTTCTATCTTGGTGTGGGCGGACTTATCTTCGTTCCGATATTCAAGACCATCACCCACCTGCCTCCGTTCGTAGGCATACTCTTGGTTCTCGGTGTGTTGTGGACAGTTACGGAGACCATGTACAGACACTTGGAACACGATGACAGCGATGGAATGCAGAAGCGTGTAAGCCGTATGCTCACACGCATCGATATGTCAACAATCCTCTTCTTCCTCGGTATTCTCATGGCAGTGGGTTGCCTACAGACTATCGGAGTGCTTGCGCAGCTTGGCGAAGGACTAAATATATGGTTCAATGGCAACCACTATCTCGTTACCGGTATCATCGGAGTGCTGTCGAGCATTGTTGATAATGTGCCGTTGGTAGCAGGATGTATGGGTATGTATCCGGTTCAGGCAGCGGGCGATATGGCGGTCGATGGTGTGTTCTGGCAGCTCTTGGCCTATTGTGCCGGTGTCGGAGGCTCAATGCTTATCATCGGTAGTGCGGCCGGTGTCGTTGTCATGGGACTGGAGAAGATTACCTTCGGCTGGTATATGAAGAAGATTACGTGGATTGCCTTTGTCGGTTACGTAGCCGGAATCTTCTCTTACTGGCTTCTGCGTACATTTGTTTTCTAAGATTTAATAAAGGAGATAGAAGGAATTAAAGGGGGATAGAAGGAGATAAAGGGCGTATGTTCTGTTGTATTACATTCGTCTTATATCTATTTTTAACTCCTTCTATCTTTTTTTTATTTTTTCTTCTTCTTTACACATAGATGAGGAATATGATAAGTTGAAATAGATGAAGGATAAAGAAAACGGGCATTCTGCGAATTGCGGAATGCCCGTTTCTCTTTATAGTTATAATGTGCTTTTCTTTCTTTTATGCATATGTCTGAACTCCAGGACTCCTGTCTCCAGTCTCCTCAAGACTATTGTCTGAACTCCAGGACTCCTGTCTCCTGTCTTCTTCTCACCCTGAGGATATTATCTTATGAACAGCATTGAGTTCGGACAGATGCCTCCGGCAGAGAACTTGCCGATGTATTTGCCGTTGCGGTCGAAGTGATATACAGGCGAGTCGGTGGCGTAATCGCTCGTTGCGATATAGAAACTGCCATCGTATGGGTTGCGTTCAAGCATATAGACATTGCCAGATGTCAACTCTGCGGGCGCGTTGGTGAGCGTCCATTCACTTGTTTCGCCTGTGAGAACATTACATTTTGAGAATGTCGTGGTGTAGCTGACCCAGTCCGGGCTTGTTGATGTTGTCATATAGAGAATGTTGTCCACGGCAATCACATTGGTAGGATGCAGTCCTTCGAGGAGTGTCGTAGCGTGAGTGTTAGGGTTGAATATGCCCACAGCTTCTGTGTGTGCCCATGTTATCGGGTCGTAGAATCCGTGAGCGACAACGTAGATTCGGTCGTCCTCCTCAAAGATAGAGTAGGGATTGTCGAGTGTCTTATAAGATTCGGATGAGGTGAATGTGCTGATGTTGATTGCTGAAATGGTATTGCCATAGCCAAGACCTGAGTTGACACAATACAGATAACCATCGTGTTCTATAATCTCCTCAGGGTTTGCATCCACCCTAACTCTGGCCTCGTATGCCAATGTCTGTGCGTCGAAACGGGCCACATAGCCGCCATAAGTGGTTACATAGAGCTTGCCGTCTTCCTCGATGACTTTGCGCGGCTCGCCCAATTCGTCATCAAAAGAGTAGCTTGCGAGTTCCACTCCCGAACCGTTGAGCTTCACAAGTCGCTTCGATACGTTCATAACGATATATATATAACCGTCCTCCACAATCATATCGTTGGCCGTATCGCCAAGTTTCTTGCCGTTCTGAAGCTCATATATGTCGCCCGCCATCGGCTTGTCGGTTGTCGGGTCTACGAAAAACAAATGGGAATTGTTCTTGCCCATAGTGCCTTCGCAAAGGATAAACGCACGGTATTGGGGCAATTCAACCTTCGACCCTTCTTTCCATGAGTCATCATAATCATCGTCATCGCTACATGAGGTGAATCCTCCGATGACGGCAAGTGCGCAAAGCGCAGTCATAAATAAACTTCTTAATCTCATAATCTTTATTTTATTAAGTGTTAAATTCGTATTGAGGAGACTGTAGACAGGAGTTCTGGAGTTCAGACAAATGCCTTGTTAGTCGACGAGTAGATAAGTTGGCAAGTTGCTACCTTTTCGTCTTTATGAGGTATTGGATTCTTCACTCTTCACTCTTCGTTCTTCATTCACCAGACATTTCTCCATTCCCTTCTCTCCCCTTGGGGGAGTTGGAGGGGGCTGTTATATCTTAAGCGTTCCCGAAACGTAGAAGCTCCGTCCCGGCATTGGATAGTATTGAATTATCTCATACTGCTTGTCTGTAAGGTTTTTTATACTTCCCGACAGCAGCAGCGAGCCACCTTTGAATTTGAATTCATGCGTCAGCGTAATGCCATGTTCGTAATATGAATTCAACCGATATTCCTCCTTGTGCTGTATCATGCTCCATCTCTCGCCGCAAGCTATTAGGCTGTAACCGATGTTCACCCACGGAGTGTTCAGTGTCAGCGACCCGTTACCGCTGTGGCGGGGCGTGTATGGTATCTGCGTGCCATAGCTAACCGTCTCCGGGTCGGTCTTGTCGGTAGCGTTTTGCAAGGTATATGCCGCAGCAATCTCCGCGCTGATGCTCTTTGTGATAGGTATTTGCATGGCGACAGATGCGTCTATTCCCTTGATGTCCACCTTTCCGAGGTTCGTCATTTTCCATACGTATGTGGTCGGGAATGCCACGATTTTGTCTTTCACCTTATTATAATATGCGTCTGCCGTGAGTCTTATGCTGATGCCTCCGGGCAGCCTGCCGCTCCATGTCATGCCGATATTCCATTCCGTTGCCTTCTCCGGCACGAGGTTGGTATTGCCGATGTGCTGGTAATACATATCCGTGAATGTCGGCACGCGGAATGTATTCTTCATCATCGCCCTCAGAAACAGACTCTCGTTGCGCAGCAGACGGTAGGACATCGACACCGCAGGCGACAGTCTTTTACGCTCCGCCGCAGACTTTCCCAAATTGGCCTGCTCGCTCATATATGTGCCTGTGATATTGCCGTTGATGGTTATCCTGTCGTTGCGGTATTGTGCAGAGAGTGCCGTCAGCGATGTGTAACGCTCCGGATTTGGCTGTGATGCGATGTTGCTTCGCAGATTATTGTATGCCAAGTCCTCCGCAAGAGCTACCTCTACGTTGCGCAGAGGATTCCATCCTATTGTCGCCGAGGCGTAATACTCGTTCTGCCGTGTTATGTCCGTTTGTTTTCCGTTCTGATATTTAGAGTTCGTGTCTTCGTATCTGTTCCACGAATGGTTGTATTTCAGTCGGGCGTGAAGCCGCCATCTGTCGTTTATGCGCTTGCGATAGACCGTCTGCGCGAAGAAATTCTCGTCCCACAGACGTTCGTTGGTGTTAGGATTATAGAGGATAACCACGCCTGGCAGGCCGCGTTCCGAATAGTAATAATACGCCTTTGTGCTAATCTCGCTGCTGTCCCGGAACGTATGATACAGGTTCACTTCGCCTTTCCACGAAGCGATGTCGCTGTTGTAGCGTTTCTCGCGCGTCCGTTCCCTGCCGTTTACGAGTGTGAATGGATATGCACCGTCGGCTCTCATATAGTTCGCGTCGGCTGATATTGCCGTGTGAGAACCAATCTTTTGCCACAGGCGCAGGGTAGGAGAGACGAGTCCGAAGGACCCACCGCCTACGTTAATCAGCATACTTGTGCTTCCGTTCTCAAAGTGTGGCCGTTCCGTTGTTACTTCCAATATACCGGCGGCCGAGTAGTGGCGTGCCGACTGCATGATGTCATCGGCCTGTCCGATGGCGAGCGATACGTTCTTGACACCATTCAGCGAGTAGCGGCCGATGTCTATCTGTCCCGCCTGCGTGTTGCTGATAGTTACGCCGTCGTAGCTTACCGCCGTGTGGTTGGCTCCGAGGTTACGTACAGAGACGGTCTTCATGCCGCCGATGCCACCATAATCTTTGACGCTCGCACCTATGAGTTTTTTCACCGCATCGGCCAGTTCCGTCAGTCCGAGTCTCTCCATCAGCCTCTTATCCATCTGCTGTGTCGGTACTGTCGCAATGATGCTGCGGTCTGTTTCCCTGCCGGTAACAATCACCTCATCGATGTGTTGCACGCTGTCGGTGCGCGATTGTGCGTTTGCCGACAGGCATCCGGCTACCATCAGACCGAGAAGAGCTGTCGCGATGCGCCCTTTTCGCCTTTCCGTTCTTGTCATAATCGTCTGTTCCTCATGTCCCTCCTCGGAGACTGTTGGTGATATTCGCAATGGCAGGTCTTCTGACTTGTCCGCCCGGCAGCGAACGGCCTTCCCGGAAACAGTGTTCCAGTGGCATAGTGTTCGCCTCGCAAATGGCGGCTTACAGCAGCGGGACTGTTCAGGACTTTCACCTGATTCCCTTTTTAATCACGCCGTTAGTGAACCTATTGCGCTTCTTTTCCGGTGTCAGCTCACATATATATAATAATGTGTATCATATATGTTTCTTCGCTTCACCGCTTTTATTTCTGTTTGCAAAGTTAAGCAAATTAATTATATTGGCAAAATAATGGAATTGTTTTTAGGCTGTCATTGCAATCCGATTAAGGCTCTATAAAGGCTCTATTGCAAAAGACAATGTAAAAAGAATGGTACAATAATTGTGAATGTTTGGGAAATAACCTATCTTTGTAAGGATAAAGAATATAGAACAATAAGTAAGGTATATGATATGAAAGATATTGTAGCCAAAGAATATAAACTCGATGAAAGTCAGAGGAAAGTGGTAGAGGCAACAGGCGGCTACCATCTTGTGCTTGCTCCTCCGGGATGCGGAAAGACGCATATACTGGTGGAACGCATTCGACGGGCACGCGAGCAAGGCACTGACTATGCCGATATGCTCTGTCTGACGTTCACCAACCGTGCGGCAAGGGAGATGATAAACCGCATAGATGCCTATATCGGCAATGATGAAGCGACCGACCTGCAAGTGGGCAACGTGCATCATTTCTGCTCGAAATTTCTGTTTGAGGAAAGTAAAGTTCCGGCTGACACGTCTATAATTGACGATGAGGAGGCCGTGAGCATCATAGCCGATTATCGGAACGAGGCCGAGGAGTCGGTGATGAGAGACTACGGGCGCAATCGAGAGTATCAGAACATTATCTTCCTGTCGCATTTCATGTATCAGTTACGCAACAAGCACGACCGCAACCTCTATCTTCATCCGGAATGTTATACCGATGACGACCGCGCGGCAATAGCCCGTATCTGCCGGATTCAGGGCTATGAGCCGACCGAGGAAAGGCTGATAAGCATATATGAAAATGCCCTCTCGTTCATGGACGATGCCGACTCGCTGCCGTGGAAAGAGGCCGAGCCGGTGCGCCGGACTTTGCGCAAGATGTATTATGCAGCAATGTATGAGCAGTATAAGGAGGATAATCACATGATTGATTTCGAGGATTTGCTGCTCATGACATACGACTGTTACAGACAGGACGACACGTGCAGGAAATACAAGTGGGTGCAGGTGGACGAGGTGCAGGACCTGAACGCAATGCAACTGGCTATCATCGATCTGCTCACCGCAAAGGATGATGCCACGGTGATGTATCTCGGCGATGAGCAACAGGCCATATTCTCGTTTATGGGAGCCAAGACCGAGACTTTGGCGGAACTGAAACAGCGCGCGGGAAACAATGTGCATCATCTGATGAAAAACCACCGTTCGCCCGGCTATCTGCTCGAAGTGTTCAACGAATATGCCGAGAAGCAACTGCATATAGATAGTGCTCTGCTGCCAAAGACCGACAATAAGGATGTGGCAGAACCCGGCCGCCTGCGCATTCTGTATAGCTCTACTAACGAAGCCGAGGTTACTGACGTGGTGAAAGAGGCGCAATCGCTGCACGAGACTTATCCGGATGAGACCACAGCCGTGATAGTCAGTTCAAACGCTGATGCCGACAAGATAAGCGAGGCGATGGAGAATGCCGAACTAAAGCACTTCAAAGTGTCGGGACGAGACCTTTTCGACACTCCCGAAATGAAACTCATAAACGCCCATCTGAATGTGGTTGCCAATCCGAACAATTTCATTTGCTGGGCAAGAGTGCTGCGTGGAATGAATGTCTTTGCGAGCAATCCGCTTGCACGGCGGTTTATGCGCAAGCTCAGGCAACTGTCTGTATCTCCTGTAGATTTCCTTTTGTATGACGATACCACCTATACGGCTGAATTTGCAGCGGCTTACGAGAGTGGTGAGATGGTCGTTTTCGATACTGAAACCACAGGACTTGATGTCTTTGCGGATGATGTTATCGAGATTTCCGCCATGCGGATAAAAGATGGAAAGGTCGTCGGAGCCCCGCTCGACCTATATATCCGTACCGATAAGGACATACCGCTGATGCTCGGAACGAAGATAAATCCGTTGCGGAGCATCTACGACGAGCGCGCTGTGACCGGCGACTTGCTGACTGCCGATGAGGCAATGCGGCGTTTCCTTGATTATGTCGGAACGCGTCCGCTACTTGGACATAATGTTGATTACGACTATCGCATCGTGGAGAACAATATAAAGCGTCGTTGCGGTGGGGCGGTTGATGTGTCGGAATGGCAATCCAAGCAGGCTGACGGAGTGTTCGACTCGCTGCGTCTGATGCGTCTTTTAGAGCCGGGATTGAACTCCTATAAACTGGAATTCCTCTTGAAAGCATTCAATCTTGAGGGCGTCAACTCGCATCAGGCCATCGATGACGTTGCTGCTACGGTGAGTCTCACGGCCCTGTGCCATATTAAGGCATCCCAACAAACACACAAACAGCGAGAGTTCATGGCGCATCCGAAGGTCCGGCCGTTGATAAATAAGTTGCGTGCCAACTACAAAGAACTTTATATCCGTACTGTTAATCAGTTGTATAATCGGGTGGGCGAGGGCTGTCCGGCCATTGTCAGCACCATAATGCAAGCACATGAATACTTGTGCGATGGCGGATTTATAGAACGGATAGGTAAACTTAGTTACGTTACCTCATACATAGAGCAAGACCTTATGGATGAGGCAGATATGCATTTGTCGCTCAAGGAAAATATCGACAGATATGTAATGGATGTGAACACGATGAAAGAAGCCGACTTCTGCAACAGTCGCAGCATACGCGAAAAGGTGTATGTAACAACCGTTCATAAGGCCAAAGGGCTGGAATTTGACAATATTATCGTCTTCGACGCTGTGGCCGGACGTTATCCCAACTTCTATAATAAGACCAAAAAGCAGGACGAAGAAGACGCGCGCAAGTTCTATGTGGCCATGTCAAGAGCCAAGCGGCGGCTTTATATAGCCTACGGAATGGCGTCAATAGACCGCTACGGCAGTGTCTTTCCTCGTGAAATAACTCCGTTTATGGAGTCGGTGATGCGCTTCTTTGGCTGATTTGAGGGAAATAGTAATGGAAAGATTTGCAAGATAAATACATTTTTGATACTTTTGTGTCATATATATATGATTACGGATAGATTTAGGAAAGAAAATAATCATGGAACAAAAAGAAACCAATAAGGAACAGATATTAATCAGGATTACAGGACAAGACCGTCCGGGACTCACCGCTTCGGTTATGGAACTGCTGGCGAAATACGATGCGCAGATACTCGACATCGGTCAGGCCGACATCCACAGCACCTTGTCGTTGGGCATTCTAATCCGCATCGGTGAACTGAATGCCGGTCAGGTGATGAAGGAACTGTTGTTCAAGGCTACGGAGTTGAACGTAAACATAGGTTTTGCGCCCATCACGCTCGATGAATATGAAGATTGGGTGAGCCTTCAGGGAAAGAACAGGTTCATCCTTACGCTTATCGGGCGCAGGTTGGAGGCAAAACAGATAGAGGCAGCCACGAAGGTTATAGCAAATCAGGGACTCAATATCGACTCTATCCTGAGGCTCACGGGACGCATGAGCGTGAAGAATCCGTGTAAGAATGTGCGTGCCTGCATAGAGTTTTCGCTGCGTGGAACACCTAAAGACCGCCAGCAGATGCAGGCGGAACTGATGCAGCTTTCTACTGAAATGGAGATTGACTTCTCGCTCCAGTGCGATGATATGTACCGTCGTATGCGCCGGTTGATTTGTTTCGATATGGACTCTACGCTCATACAGACCGAGTGCATCGACGAACTGGCTGAGCGTGCCGGCGTGGGCGACAAGGTAAAGGAGATTACCGAGCGTGCCATGCGTGGCGAGATAGATTTCAAGGAGAGCTTCACTGAGCGTGTGGCGTTGCTCAAAGGACTTGATGTGAGCGTGATGCAGGAGATTGCCGAGAACCTTCCGATAACCGAAGGTGCCGATAGATTGATGTCAATCCTGAAGCGTTGCGGTTATAAAATTGCCATCCTAAGTGGTGGATTCACCTATTTCGGTGAGTATTTGCAACGCCGTTACGGTATAGACTATGTCTATGCCAACGAGTTGGAGGTGGGCGAAGACGGTAAGCTGACCGGTCGTTATGTTGGCGAAATTGTTGACGGACACCGCAAGGCGGAGCTGTTGAAGCTCATAGCGCAGGTGGAGAAAGTGAACCTTGCACAGACAATAGCCGTTGGTGATGGCGCAAACGACCTGCCGATGCTCAGCGAGGCCGGTCTCGGCATTGCATTCCATGCCAAGCCCCGTGTAGTTGCCAACGCCCGGCAGAGCATCAATACAATCGGTCTCGACGGCGTTCTATATTTCCTCGGATTCAAGGACAGCTATCTTGGCGACCAGGGTAAGTTGCAATAAAGAGCCCCCCTCTTATCCTCCCAGGTGGGGAAGAACATTACGACGGAAGTTATTTTATGCACTCTTTGGAATATAAAAGAGTTTGTTTTCTTTATTATAAAGATGTAGAAGCGTCCCGGCATCATTGCCGAGGCGCTTCTTTTGTAAGCATTTTCATGTATTATTAAAGTACAATCTTTTTGCCGTTAACGATGTAAATACCGTGAGCAAGTCCGTCAATGACGTTGATACCGCTGTTAACCTTGCGTACAGATAAATTTCCTTATTAATTTGTATCACTCTTAGGGGTATTATAAAGCAAAAATTGTCAATTTTATTTACCAAAAATCACCCTCTCGGGAACGCAATTCTATCGGGTGAACGAATGTTAAATATTGGTCCCCTTACTCATTTTCACCGTTTTCCCGACCTCAAAAATCCTAACTCACAACTCAAAATTCGTAACTCAAAATTCCAAAACGGCCTCCGTTAGAAAAAAAAAGAGCGATTTTTTGCGAAATTTTATCGTTCGGGAAAACACAGGAAAATGCCGTTTTTGCCCGATTTAACCTTTGTTAGCTTTCAAAAGTGGCACTTTTAGAGTCCGTTTTAGGCCGTTTTGGAGCGTAACGGAGGCTCCGTTGAGGCCTAAAAGTGGCTCCGTTAGCGTCTAACGGAGGCTCCGTTGCAATATAATGAGATTTATTTTGTGCTCTAAAACGGATATATTTGGCAAATTGTGTGGTAAGTCTTTGATTGTTAGGGCTTTATGTCAAAAATGCCCAAAAAGCCGTATTTTCGCGTTTTTGAGCGCGAGTGAACTTTCGTCTGAAAAATCGCGAGTTTTGAAGGGTATAGTTGTAAAGATTTTTCAAAGGTTGTCAGACAAATAATTCGGCTGTTATTCCGTCGCTTGTATAGATGCCTTTGCGTGTCAGACGTAGGCGGTTGTCTTCGATTATGAGGTTGCCGAGGCTGATGTTTTTTTGTGCGTTGCTCAGCAGGTGCCGCTCATATTTCGGTCCGAAAGAGTCTAAAATATATTTGAGGTCTACCCCCTCGCACGTGCGCAGGCCCGTCATAACAGTCTCGTTGTAGCGCGTGTCGAGGTCAAGAACCTCATGTTCGTATGGCAGTTCACCGTGCTCTATGCTTTCTATGTATGCCTTTATGTCGGGCACATTCCATCGGCGTGACACCCTGTCGAATGAGTGTGCCGCCGCGCCGATGCCGATATATGGTGTGCCGTGCCAATAGCTGCTGTTGTGGCGGGAACGGAAAGAGATGGCTTTAGAGGAGAGGGGAGAGGGGAGAGAGGAGAGAGAAATGCTTTTAAGGCTGGAGACTTGTTTGTTGGGGAGTTTTGCGAAATTGCTGATTTCGTAATGCTCGAATCCGGCGGCGGTGAGCATATTGATTAGGGTCTCGTACATTTGCAACGAGAGTTCTTCGTCAATCTCTTTTATCTTGCCCTCGACGAGCATTTTATAGAGAGGCGTTCCCTCTTCATACATCAGACTGTAAGCCGAGATATGCTCCACGTTGAGCGCAAGACATTCTCGTATGTCGGACTTCCACTCCTCGAGTGTTTCATGGGGAAAGCCGAACATCAAATCCACGCTTATGTTCCCGATGCCTATGCTACGTAACAGCTTTACAGCCGTGTGCACCTCGTCTGCCGTATGACGGCGGCGCAGGAAGCGCAAGCGGCTGTCTGAGAACGTCTGCGCCCCCATGCTGATGCGGTTTACGGGCAGCGTGCGTAGCGTTTCGCAGAATTCGGGCGTTATGTCGTCGGGGTTGCATTCCATCGTTATCTCCATTTCGCTGCCGTCTTCCGCTTCCTTAAAGTCGGTTCCGTACACCTTATTTATATATAGGAATATCTTGCGCAGGTTTTCTGCCGACAGTTGCGACGGCGTTCCGCCACCGAGGTAGATGGTGGAGAGGCCCTCCTGCCCCCCGGTGGGGGAGTTAGAGGAGAGAGGAGAGAGGAGAGGGGAGAGAGAGGTGTCTTTCTTCGAGGATTGGGGATTGAGAGTTTTGGAGGAAGAAATACTTTCATCCATAAAAGCATTACTCTCTCCTCTCTCCTCTCTCCTCTCTCCTCTAAGTAGCATCTCCCTACACACTGCCTCCACATATCTGTCTTGCAGTTGTGGAAGTGTGGTGGAATAGAAGCCGCAATAGATGCAACGGCTTGCACAAAACGGTATGTGAATGTATAAACCTGCCATAATTACGTGCAAAAATACTAATATGTTTTAAAATATTGTCGTTTTTTCATTAAATGATTTGGCAATTTGCTTCAAAAGCACTAACTTTAAGCCCATTAAAGTCGAATAACTTAAATCTATAAAGTCAAATAACTTAAATCTATAAAGTCAAATAACTTAAATCTATTAGAAATATGAGAGTATATCAGACAAACGAGATTAAAAACATTGCGCTTTTAGGCAATGACGGTTCGGGAAAAACGACCCTCACGGAATCATTGCTCTACGAGGCTGGTATCATATCACGTCGAGGTCGCATTACGGCAAAGAACACTGTGAGCGATTACTTCCCCGTAGAGCAGGAATACGGATACTCGGTTTTCTCAACCGTGTTCCATGTGGAATGGAACAACAAGAAGTTGAACATCATTGACTGCCCTGGTTCCGACGACTTCGTAGGTGCGGCAATGACGGCACTCAACGTTACTGACACGGCGATATTGCTGCTTAATGGTCAGTATGGACCGGAAGTGGGAACTCAGAACCATTTCAGATATACGGAGAAACTGAAGAAGCCGGTAATCTTCCTTGTAAACCAGTTGGACGCTGAAAAGTGCGATTACCATAATGTGCTGGAGCGACTGACCGAAATTTACGGTTCAAAGGTTGTTCCTGTGCAATATCCTCTGAATGAAGGCCCGGGCTTTAATTCGCTTATCGATGTGCTGCTCATGAAGAAGTATTCATGGAAGCCCGAGGGGGGCGCGCCTATCATCGAGGACATTCCGGCAGAGGAGATGGACAAGGCGATGGAGATGCACAAGGCGCTCGTAGAGGCTGCTGCCGAGAATGACGAGACGCTTATGGAGAAGTTCTTTGAAGAGGAGACGCTCACAGAGGACGAGCTGCGTGAGGGCATCCGCAAGGGACTCGTAACGCGTTCTATCTTCCCCGTATTCTGCGTTTGCGCAGGTAAGGATATGGGAGTGCGCCGTCTGATGGAATTCTTGGGTAATGTGGTGCCTTTCGTGAGCGAGATGCCGAAGGTGCATAATACGCGTGGTGAGGAGGTCGCTGCCGACTCGGCAGCTCCGGAGTCTGTTTATTTCTTCAAGACCGGTATGGAGCCGCATATCGGAGAGGTTTCTTACTTCAAGGTTATGAGCGGAAGCATAAAGCCGGGCGACGACCTTTCGAATGCCGACAGAGGCAGCAAGGAGCGCATCGGACAGATTTATGCTTGCGCGGGAGCCAACCGTATTCCTGTGGAGCAACTTAATGCCGGCGACATAGGATGTACCGTGAAGCTGAAAGATGTTAAGACTGGCAATACACTTAACGGCAAGGATGTTGACCAAAAATTCGATTTCATCAAATATCCTAACTCTAAATATTCTCGCGCCATTAAGGCTGTGAACGAAGGCGAGACCGAAAAACTTATGGCAGCGCTGCTGAAGATGCGTCAGGAAGACCCGACATGGGTTGTGGAGCAGAGCAAGGAGTTGCATCAGACCATCGTTCACGGACAGGGAGAGTTCCACCTCCGCACATTGAAATGGCGTTTGGAGAACAACGAGAAGATTCAGGTGAAGTTTGAAGAGCCGAAGATTCCTTATCGCGAGACCATCACTAAGTCGGCCCGTGCGGACTACCGTCACAAGAAGCAGTCGGGTGGAGCAGGCCAGTTCGGCGAGGTTCATCTCATCGTGGAGCCTTACGCAGAAGGTATGCCGGACCCGACAGTATATAAGTTCAACGGTCAGGAGTTTAAGATGAATATCAAGGGCCGCGAGGAAGTGGACTTGGAGTGGGGCGGAAAGCTCGTGTTCATCAACTCTGTTGTTGGTGGAGCTATTGACGCACGCTTCATGCCGGCTATCCTGAAGGGTATCATGGACCGTATGGAATCGGGTCCGTTGACAGGCAGTTATGCCCGTGATGTACGCGTGATTGTATATGACGGTAAGATGCACCCGGTAGATTCAAACGAGCTTTCGTTCATGCTCGCCGCACGCAATGCCTTCTCGGCTGCGTTCAAGAATGCCGGTCCGAAGATTCTTGAGCCTATTTATGATCTTGAGGTGTATGTTCCGGCCGACTATATGGGCGATGTGATGAGCGATTTGCAGGGCCGTCGTGCCATGATTATGGGTATGGACAGCGAGGCTGGCTATCAGAAACTGAGTGCGAAGATTCCTTTGAAGGAACTCAGCAACTATTCTATCTCGCTCAGTTCGCTTACCGGTGGCCGCGCTTCGTTTACCACGAAGTTTGCAAGTTACGAGCTTGTTCCGAATGATATCCAAAACAAACTTATCGCAGAGCATGAGGCAGAAGCAAATGATGAGGCTTAATAAGGCTTTATAACGATATGATGAGGCTGTTTCATAGATGGTTGCCATTAAGTGTAATTGTCTGTGATCCAGCCTTTTTTTGTTATTTAGTTCGTGAAAAAGTTCTTCGCTTCAGCTTTGTGAGTGATGCCTATGAGGAATCGTAGACGGAATATAATGAGTGTCTGGGTGGCTGTTATTGTTGCCATGCTTTTCTTTTCTGCCTGTTCCGGCGGGCGCGGAAAAGTAGCCGGAAACATAATGCCGGAGGGACTAATTCTGCGCGAGGGCGATGTGGTGCTGCGTTGTGGAGGCGGACTGACGAGCCATGCAGTGATGCTTGCGGACAATAACGGGGCTTATTCGCACGTGGGAATCGTGGTAGATTCGGCCGGGACGAAGATGATTGTGCACGCTGTGCCGGATGAACCAGACTTTGAAGGCGATGTTGACAGGGTGAAGATGGACAGTCTTGGACGTTTCTTTTCCTCCGTATATGCCGATAAGGGCGAGGTGTTGCGCCATAAAGACGCGCGCGTGGCGGCCAGGGCGGCGCATTACGCATTGGCGATATATCATCGGAAAACCTTGTTCGACCATGATTATGACGAGAAAGACACGACAAAGATGTGTTGCACAGAACTGATAACCTTCTCATTCGCACGAGTGGGGCAGCCGTTGCAGGGCGTGGAGCGTCATCAACTGTCCATTCCGGGAGTGCAGACAGATTGTGTGTTGCCGTCGGATATATTGAAATGTAAGGACTTTCAATCAATAATAAAGTTCTAATTATGTTTAATTCTAAATTTAAGTAACCATGAAGAAAATTCTTTTTGTAGCAGTAATGTGCTTATTTGCAGTAATGTTTAGTGGCTGTGGAGGTGCTAAGACACCTAAGGATGTGGCCGAGAAATCTATTAAATGCCTGAAAAACAAGGATTACAAGGGCTATGTGGAGTTGGTGTCTCTGAAAGACGAGGCTAAGATGAGTTCCGAGGAGCTTAAGAAAAGCCGGGAGCAGATGGCCGTATTGCTTGAAAGCAAGATTAGTAGTGAGGTTGACAAGAAAGGTGGCATAGACTCATACGAGATTGGAGAAGAGACCATTGACGAGGATGAGGCAAAGGTGAAAGCTACGATTAAGTATGGCGATGGTTCTGAAAAAGAGTCTACCATAAAACTGAAAAAGAACGAAGACGGAGATTGGAAAATCGACGCGGGTAAATAATTTTAATTCCCCTTTGTCACGATTGAGGATAGAGGGGAATATTTTTTTAGCCAATTTAATATATGTCTTTTCCTTTCTACGTTGTTGTTATTTCCTTTTCAAGTGCTTAAAAAAAAATTTAAAGGCTGTCTTAATTGTTGTATTTGAATTAATAGGCGGCTTTTTGGTTAATTTCTGCAAATATAGCGAAATAATTAACGTTAAGTTGTTAAGCGTTTAAGAATTTATCCTAACTTTGCTTTTATGAAGAAGAGAACGATATGGATAGTTGCGGTGATAATGGGATTGTCTTTCCTCGCCTTGCTTTTTCTTCAGTTGAGCTACATCGAAGAGATGGTCGACATGAAGAAAGAGCAGTTCGATGAGTCCGTCTATCGAGCGTTGTATCAGGCTTCGCGCAACCTTGAACTCAACGAGACATTGCGTTATCTCGAAAAAGACATAAATGCCAACGAACGTAAATCATACGTGAAAGATACAGTAAAGGCAGGCAACGATGCTGGGACAAAGCAGACACATCAGTCGCCTGTTATGGACAAAGACGGCAATATGTATTCTTCATTCGTGTTGAAGACAATGAAGAACAATCCTGCGCAGACACCGAAAGCGATAATATTGCACTCGGACAAGAATACGATTTCGGAGACCAAGAAGTCGATGCAGGAGATTGTACGCAACCGGTACATCTATCAGAAGTCAATGCTCGACGAGGTGGTGTATAACATTCTATATTCAGCTTCGGACAAGCCGTTGAAAGAACGCATCAATTTTAAGATGCTTGATCAGGACTTGAAAGCGGAACTGATGAATAACGGAATAAACATTCCGTATCATTTCACAGTGCTTACGCAAGACGGCAGAGAGGTATATCGCTGTCCTGACTATACAGAAAAGGGTGAAGACTATACTTACGACCAAGTGCTGTTCCGCAACGACCCGCAGACAAAGATGGGAATTGTGAAGGTTCATTTCCCCGATATGAGCAATTACATCTTCTCAAGCGTGCGGTTTATGATACCGTCTGTGATGTTCACACTCATCTTGCTGATAACTTTTGTCTTCACAATTGTTGTGGTGTTCCGTCAGAAACGCTATTCGGAGATAAAGAACGACTTCATCAACAATATGACACATGAGTTGAAAACGCCGATTGCAAGTATCTCGCTCGCCGCTCAGATGATGAATGACGACTCTGTAACAAAGAGCCCTGCGATGCTGAAACATCTTAGTGGAGTGGTGATAGACGAGTCGAAACGATTGAGATTCCTTGTTGAGAAGGTGCTGCAAATGTCGATGTTCGACCGAAAGAAGGCAGTATTCAAGAAGAAACACCTCGATTTGAACGAAATGGTGGAGAATATCGCGAACTCGTTTACGTTGCGCGTGGAGCATACCGGTGGAAAAATATATACCGATATAGGTGCTGTGGAGTCGGCGATATATGTTGATGAGGTGCATTTTCAAAATGTTATAAACAACCTTCTTGACAATGCTGTGAAATACAGAAAGCAGGATAGTCCTATCGACATATATCTGAAAACGTGGAACGATGACAATCATCTGTATTTGTCGATACGTGATACGGGAATGGGAATAAAGAAAGAGAACCTGAAGAAAGTGTTCGATAAGTTCTATCGGGTACACACTGGCAACGTACACGATGTGAAAGGCTTCGGTCTCGGACTTGCATACGTGAAGAAAATCATAGATTTGCACGACGGTGAGATTCATGTAGACAGTGATTTTGGCAAGGGGACAAAGTTTATTATAAAGCTGCCGTTGCTGAAAGAGGAGTAAAATAAAAGTATAAGCGAGTAAAATATAGTATTAATTCTTAAATAAAAACGATTATGGACGAGAAATTATCAATTCTGTTATGCGAGGACGATGAGAACCTCGGAATGCTTCTTCGTGAGTATTTACAGGCTAAAGGCTATCATGCTGAGCTGTGTCCGGATGGTGATGCTGGTTATAAGGCGTTCTTGAAGACCAAATTTGATATTTGTGTCCTCGATGTGATGATGCCTAAGAAGGACGGTTTCACGCTAGCACAGGAAATCCGTCAGGCTAACGCTGAGATTCCAATTATCTTCCTTACGGCTAAACAACTGAAGGAAGATATTCTCGAAGGCTTCAGAATCGGAGCTGACGACTATATCACCAAGCCTTTCTCAATGGAGGAACTCGTGTTCCGTATTGAAGCAATCTTGCGTCGCGTTCGTGGAAAGAAGAACCGCGAATCTACTTTCTATCGTATCGGACGTTTCTCTTTCGATACACAGAAGCAGTTGCTTACCATTGGCGACAAGCAGACAAAGTTGACAACAAAGGAGAACGAACTTCTTGCTTTGCTTTGCAGTCATGCCAACGAGATATTGCAGCGCGACTTTGCACTGAAGACAATATGGATTGACGATAACTATTTCAACGCACGTTCTATGGATGTTTACATCACCAAGCTGCGCAAGCACCTCAGAGATGACGACCAGATTGAGATTATCAACATCCACGGTAAGGGCTATAAACTTATAACTCCGGAAGAGGATTAAGAGAGAAAAACTGATAAACAAAACGCTTCCTTTAAGGATAATAATCCCTGAAGGAAGCGTTTTTATTTTGTATTCTTATCGTTCTTGATTTGTATTCTTGTTGTTTCCAATTTCTATTCTTATAGTTTCCAATTCCTATTCTTATAGAATAAAGCTACAGATACTGTTTAGCTGTTTAATATTTGCTTGCTTTCTTCAATATATAATAATGTGTTATCACGCCCGCAATTATGAGAATGATTTCTATTGCGAGTACGGCGTTATAATTGGTCCAGCCAAGAAGAAAGCTCACCACCATTATTAATACGCCTGCATAAACCATGCCAAGCCCCAAAGAATTCTTGTATTTTTTCACTATCTGCCTCATTTTCAGATGCGAAAGTAATAAAAATATTTTGTCGGGTCAAAAAAAAACAGTACTTTTGCACCGCATTTTGAAAAATAGTGCATTATTAACAAATTAATTAATCATTTTAAGTAGTATGAATCAATACGAAACCGTTTTCATTTTGACTCCCGTTTTGTCTGATGAACAGATGAAGGAAACGGTCGCTAAGTTCGAGAAGGTACTCACCGATAATGGTGCTGAGATTCTGAACAAAGAGGCTTGGGGTTTGAAGAAGTTGGCTTACAACATCGAGAAGAAGACATCAGGCTTCTACAGCTTGGTTGAGTTCAAGGCTGAGCCAACTGTTATCGCTAAGCTCGAAACAGCTTATCGCCGCGACGAGAAAGTAATTCGTTACATGACTGTTAAACTTGACAAGTATGCTGCCGCTTACGCAGAGAAGCGTCGTGCAAAGCTTGGTAAAAAAGAGGAGGCTTAATCATGGCAGATCAGAAATCAGAAATCCGTTATTTGACCGCTCCTTCTATCGACACAAAGAAGAAGAAGTATTGCCGTTTCAAGAAGAGCGGTATCAAATACATTGATTATAAGGATCCTGAGTTCCTTAAGAAGTTCCTCAACGAGCAGGGAAAGATTCTTCCTCGCCGTATCACAGGAACATCTTTGAAGTATCAGCGTCGTGTGGCACAGGCTGTTAAGCGTGCTCGCCAAATCGCTTTGCTTCCTTATGTAACCGATATGATGAAATAAACATAAGTTAATGAGTTGATAAGTTTAGAAGTGCATAAGTCTATTCTTTAAGAAATCGGCTGATGACTCAAAACTGAAAAGCTCAGAAACTCAAAAACTTATAAGATATGGAATTAATACTTAAAGAAGATATTATCGGTCTTGGATACAAGAACGACATCGTAAATGTAAAGTCTGGTTACGGTCGCAACTACCTTATTCCAACAGGAAAGGCTGTTATCGCATCTGAATCAGCAAAGAAAGTACTCGCCGAGAACTTGAAGCAGCAGGCTAATAAACTCGCAGCTATTAAGGCTAAGGCTGAGGAGAAGGGCAATGCTCTTAACGGAACAGCTCTCACAATATCTGCAAAGGTATCAGTTACTGGCGTTCTTTACGGTTCTGTAACTGCTGCGACAGTAGCAGAGGAATTGGCAAAGAAGGGCTTCGATATCGACCGCAAGATTGTTACAATGAAGGACATCAAGAAGGTTGGTGAATATGAGGCTGTTGTTCACTTCCACAAAGAGGTTGAGGTAAAGGTTCCTGTAACTGTTGTTGCTGAGAACGCAGAAGTTATTGAGACTCCTAAGGATGAGGAAGCATCTGCAACAGAGGCTCCGGTAGCTGAGGAAGCTCCTGCTACTGAGGCTGCAACCGCAGAGTAATTTACTCAACTTGTCGCTTACTTACGAATATTTTCGCACTGTAAAGCAGCATTAAATAGGGAAAATCCCGATTGCATTAATTTGCTTTCGGGATTTTTTGCTTTTATTTTATGGCTTCTATTCATATGCAAACCAACTAAAAAACGTTGAGCATAGTCCTAACAACTATGCTCAACGTAATCGTTATATTGCGGCTAACCATATTGTAATATTTCGCCACGAAATTGTCGTGAAACGATGTTTACAGTTTTATTTTGTAGACACGTCCATTGTTTGGCTCTATTTTTATAGGCAGGGCATAGTTGCTTTTCAATGTGAAAACCTGCTTGTCGCTACTCAATAAATCTTTTGACTCATAAACACCATCAGCGATGCTGAGGAAGTCAAAGGCGTGTTGAGGTATGTTTACGCTACATTTCACGGCTTCATCAGAGAAGTTGGCAGCCACAACCAGAAGTTCTTTGTCCTGTTTACGCAGGAAAACAAACACCTTCCTGTTTAATTCCGGGTTTGCATACATCAAGTCGTAGGTTGCTCCATTGCTTACTGCCTTCTCTTTGCAAGCAATGTTCAGGATGGTAGAGTAAACCTTTTCCAATTCCTTTTCATCCTTTTTCATGTTGCGGCGGTTGAAATATCCGCGGTTTATGGTGCTCACGGTCCAATAGTCGAAGATGGTAGTCCTGCCGTCGCGGCCGCTGAAACCTTCCTCGTCCATGCCCCGTTCGCCAAATTCCTGACCGGCATACAGCATGAATGGATTCTGTTGGAGCAGCACGCTTACTATCAATCCGGGTATTCCCTTCTTCGCATTACCAGCAAACGGCTCGCTTGCTATGCGGTGTTCATCGTGGTTTTCGAGGAAATAGAGCATATTGTCGCGAATGTCATCCGTCGCCTGCCACTGATACGTTATCTCTTTGGTATCGCGTCGGCCGCACATCACATCGCGCACGCAGTCATACATACCCACTTTATCATACAGATAGTCGAAGCCTGCACCTATATAGTTTCGGTATTGCGACGGGTCATACACCTCACCGATAAACTTAATCTCCGGATAACGGAATTTCACCTTGTCCGTTGCCCACGCCCAAAATGCCGCCGGCACCATCTCGGCCATATCACAGCGGAACGCATCCACGCCTTTTGCTGCCCAAAACAGCAGTATCTCGGTCATCTTGTCCCATGTGTCGGGAATCGGATTGAAGTGCTCTGAGCGACCGCCCGCATCACAATAGTCAATTCCATAGTTCAGCTTCACCGTCTCATACCAATCGTTCATGCCCGGATGATTGTCGAAATGGTCGTTACCCGTTGCCTTTGCCGGACATTCCTTGTATGATTCATCCTCGCAATGGGGCAGGGCAGACGTGTCAAGAGCATTTCCCCAGCAGTAATAGAAGTTGTTTTGAGTGGAAAAGTGCATATTCGTGTCGTCATCCTCGCCGAGGTCTTTCACGCCTTCCGGCTTGCAAATCGAATGATATTCGCGTGCCACATGATTAGGAACAAAGTCCATCACCACTTTCATCCCCACATTATGTGTGCGTTTTATTAGAGCCTCGAACTCTTCCATGCGCTTGTCCACGTTCACGGCAATATCTGGGTCAACGTCATAATAATCCGTAATGGCATACGGAGATCCCGCCTTTCCTTTTACCACGGTAGCGTTCTGATGCGGAATGCCGTATGCCGAGTAATCTGTTTGGCTGGCATGGCGCACGATGCCCGTGTACCAAATGTGTGTCGCGCCCAGCTCCTTTATGCGTTTCAGGGTGCGTGAGTCAAAGTCATTCATCTTGCCGCACCCGTTATCCTCTATTGTTCCGTAGTATTTGCAAGTAGTGTTGCGGTTGCCAAATAGTCTTGTGAAAGTCTGGTAGATTATAATTTTCTCCATAATATGTTTGTTTAGGTATTTATTTCCTATAAATAAAAAAGTACAGACTATACATATCACACGGAAATCCGATCCCTGTAATCTGTATAATCCATACCCGAAAAAGTCTTCTCCTATTTATTCGCTTGCGCGTTGCGTTGGTTGCTTATGCGATACCGTGCGCATTCACATTCTTGTCGATGCGTCCAATCATGCCCTGAAGCACTTTACCCGGACCGCACTCAGTGAAGTCATCCGCACCATCGGCAATCATGTTCTGCACAGAAGCCGTCCATCGAACAGCACTTGTAAGCTGTGCGATAAGGTTAGCCTTGATGTCCGCAGGATTAGTGTAAGGCTTTGCGTCAACATTCTGATATACAGGACATTTCGGTTCCTTAAACTCGGTGTTCTCGATAGCAGCCTGAAGCTCATCTTTTGCCGGTTGCATCAGCGGAGAGTGGAACGCACCGCCCACCTTCAGCGGCAGAGCACGCTTAGCTCCTGCTTCCTTCATCTTCTCGCAAGCGGCGTTGATAGCCTCAACGTTGCCAGAGATAACAAGCTGACCAGGGCAGTTGTAGTTTGCCGGAACAGCCACATCGTTCTCTGTGCTTGCTGCTGCGCAAAGCTCCTCAACCTTTTCATCTGGCAGGCCGATGATTGCAGCCATTGTACCCGGAGCTGCCTCGCAAGCCTTCTGCATAGCCATAGCACGCGCATGAACAAGACGCAGACCGTCCTCAAAGCTCAACGCACCAGCAGCTACCAGTGCAGAGAACTCGCCGAGAGAGTGTCCGGCAACCATCTCTGGCTTGAAATCCTCGCCCATACAGAGTGCAGAAATCACGCTGTGCAGGAAAACAGCCGGCTGAGTAACCTTAGTCTGGCGCAAATCCTCGTCTGTTCCGTTGAACATAATATCGGTAATCTTGAAGCCGAGAACCTCATCGGCCTTGTCGAAAAGTTCTTTTGCGAGTGGGTTGTTCTCGTACAGGTCTTTGCCCATACCTACAAACTGTGCTCCCTGTCCGGGAAATACAAATGCTTTCATATTTTTCTTAATAGCTTTATTAATAATATTTGCGGCTGCAAATATACATAAAAATCGCGAGATTTTTACACCGACAGAATAAAAATGTCAAGGCCGCCACAAATTATCTGTCATCAATGATTTTATCATAAAACAATTTCTGAAAAATCTTTACAAAAATACTTTCTCAGAATTGAATATTTTCAATCAAACTTTCTCTCGTTCTCAAAAACGCGAAAATACGACTTTTTAGATTGTTTTGAGTTAAAAATTTGATAATCAGATAGTTATGCCGTTTTTTTGAGAAAATGGCCGTTTCGGGAGCTGTTTTAGACCTCGTTACAACGCAAAAGTGGCTCCGTTAGACGCTAACGGAGCCACTTTTGGCCTTCAAAACATATCCCGTTGCACTCTAAAACGGCCTAAAACGGAATGCAAAAGTGCCACTTTTGAAAGCTAACGGATGTTAAATCAGGCAAAAACGGCATTTTTCTGTGGTTTTGTGGACGGCAAATTTTGCCAGAAAAACGCTCCGATTTTCTATAACGGAGGCACTTTTGGAGTTTTGAGTCACGAATTTTGAGTTCGGAATTGGGATTTTTGAGGCCGGAAAATCATCAAAAATGAGTAACGGGACCTATATTTAACAAAAGTTGACACGATTTGAATTGTAAAAGTTCTTTACTAAAAAGAGGAGAGAGGAGAGGGAAAAGAGGAGAGAGAATTGCAGCATAAAGATAGAGACTTCTTGCCTATTACCTCTGTTGCGGCCTACCGTATTTTATCATTATAGATTGTAGACAATCGTTAGGCACGATATAAAAAAAGAGAAACGCCTATGAAAAGCATTTCTCTTTATGTCGTTAGAACCCCTAATTTTGAGTAGGTCGGGATGCAACCATTACTTTATCTTGTCGAATCCTTCGCCGAATACGCCCTGACAATACGACTGCGAGATGAGCGCGTATGGGTCGATGGCCTTTACATAGTTGAATATTTCTTGCGACTCATATTTGCGCGCAAGCACAATCAGCATATCTACATTCGCCTTAGAATACCATCCGCGGCCTTCGACGAGCGTAACACCTCGATCCACTTTCTTGTTTATCACGTCCGCAATCTTTGCGTATTCCTTTGAAATGATGAGAAACTGCACCGTCTGGCGCGAACCGTTTATGATGTAGTCGCACACGTAGCTGGCAATAAGGGTGAATGCGACACCGTAGACGATGGTCTCCGTACTGTGGAAAAGCAGGTAGGACGATGATATGATTGTGATGTCGATGAACTGCATCGCACGTCCGAAACTCATGCGGAAGTGCTTGTTCAGCAGTGCGACGATGATGTCGGTGCCACCAGTTGAGCCGTTATGAGCGAATACAAGTCCCAGTCCGGCACCTCCCATCGCGCCACCGATGAGTACGTGCATGAACTTGTCCTCGCCTGCGGTAATCAGCGGATATGCCTCGAAGAAAGGTTGAAGGAAGCCTATAAGTATAGACATTATCGTTACGCCGATGATGGTTTTTATTGTAAACTGCTTGGTTAAGGCTCGGAATGCTATTGCGAGCATGGTTATGTTGAGTGCCCAAATGGAAATACCTGTGGGCAATCCCGTAGCGTAGAATATCAATGCCGAGAGTCCGGCCACGCCTCCCATAACCACTTTTTCGGGCAGGATAAAAGCAGTATAGCCAAATGAATAGATTGCGATGCCGATGAATAGAAAGAAAAAATCCTTTACTTGTTGGTTTTTTGACCTGCTTTTAATAATCTCTTGTATGTTACTCATAGTTTTGTATGTATTTTATTCTTACGGTGCAAATGTATATAAAAAAGCCAAAATTAGCCATATTTTTAGGCAGAAACTTTCTTATTACAGGCTGTATTTCGTGGTTTTTTGTGCCATTTTGCGAAAAACTATGTATTTTTGCACCTATGGAAGATAAAGATTTTGAAATACTTTGGTTGCAGAACCGTGAGCGACTGTTGGCTGAGGATACCGAGTGGCAGGCGATGAAGGACAGTTATAAGGTGCATGGTGTGACAGATGTGCTATTCTATGCCATCCCGATAATTGTCGGAATCATGTGTCTCGACTATCTGCCTATCGCTAATGAATTGCTCCGATGGGTTGTTTGCGCCGGCATTATCATAGTTGTCATGGCGATATGTATGCTGATAAGGACTGCCGGGAAAGGGGTGAAATCAGCAAGCGATATAGAAAAGAGAGTGAAGGAGGAATATAGAAGAGCCTCTTCCAAATCCCCACGGGAAGTCAAGGTAAGAGGTGAGAAGTAAGAGGTAAGAGAAATGCCTGTTGAATGAAGAACGAAGAACAAAGAGAGAAGAATTCAATACCTCATAAATACGAAAAGGTAGCAACTTGCCAACTCGTCAACTCGTTGACTAACAAGACATTTGTCTGAACTCCTGTCTCCTGTTTCCTTGCGTCATTCCCTCTGTTTCATAATCACATATATTATGACCGGTGCACCGATAACCGGCGTAACAGCATTAAGCGGAATCATGCCGCCTGACGGCGGTAGCGTGCAGGCGATATTGCAGAGTAGAGCCACTGCCGAACCGCATAATATCGTCATGGGAAGCAGCCGATGGTGATTTTCAGACGACAGAATGAGCCGTGCGATGTGAGGAACGGCAAGACCGATGAATGCCACCGGACCGCAAAAAGCAGTGGTTACGGCCGTCAGAATGCCAGTGATGATAAGCAGGCGGTTGCGCAACCGACGAGTGTTGATGCCTAAGTTCTCGGCGTACTGCTCACCCAACAACAACGCGTTGAGTGGCTTTACGAGCATCAACGAAGCCACTATACCCATTATAATAGTGATGCTGAAAAACGGAAGATTATCTGTTGATACACCGCCGAAGTTGCCCATACCCCACATCAAGTATGATTTTACACCCTCCTCCGTCGCGAAATAGTTTAGCAAGGTGATGGCGGCAGACGACAGATAGCCAATCATGATTCCTATGATGAGCAGCATCACGTTGCTGCGCACAAGGTTAGAGAAGAAGAATATCAATGCCGTTACGGTCATAGAACCGGCAAAGGCGGCGGCAAACACAGCCACAAAACCGGTTGCCGAGAGCGTTCCGATAGACACGCTGCCACCCATCAATAGCATGACTGTCGCCACTCCGAGACCAGCTCCGCTGTTTATTCCGAAGATGGAAGGACCCGCAAGAGGATTGCGGAACGCCGTTTGGAGCAGCAAGCCGCTTACTGCGAGTGCTCCTCCGCAAAGTGTTGCCGTGACGGCTTGGGGCAGACGTGACTCCATAATGATGTATCTCCAAGTCTCTTTCCCACCGCTTCCACCTATTATTATATTATATACGTCTGCTACCGGGATGCTCACCGAACCTGAGAACAGGTTTATCGCAAACAGTGCAACGATGATGATGACAAGCAGGATGATATGTCTTTGAATCCTTAATGTACTCATTGATAATTCTTAATTAATGACCTTCTCGAAATATTTGAGCTTTCCTATCTTCAGGTCGGGATGCAGTAAGATTATATAATCGCGCAGAAGGAAATCAGGTCGAAACGAAATCTCCTCAAAATAAGGTACTTGCGACGAATTTACGAACCAAATATTTTGGTTCTTGAATGCCTTTATCGATTCGTAACCACGGTATTCTGAAAGCAGGGCTGGGTAGGTCATAGGTGCAGTTCCGCTATGGTTGAACACCCAAACGTCGGCGTTTCCGGCCTTGTCAAGTATCGCCTCGAATGACATGGCGAGACTTCCGCTGTGTGTGTCGGCTGCGAAGGCATATCCGCCATTGGCATCCGCAATCAGTTTTCCTGCGCTGCTACGTCCTCCCGGCACATACCACGTCGTGCCGGTGAGCTTCTCTGTGATTATCGACAGCCTTGTCTTCGATTGCTTCGCCATGTTTTTTAGCTCATTATATTTCGATTCAGTCAAGGCAAAAAGAGAGTCAGCCTCATGCTCTTTGCCTAATAACATACCGTAGAAGCGCATCCATTCCGCCCTTCCGAGAGCCGAAGTCTCCATATATTCGGCACATTCAATGATGGGAATGCCGGTCTTTTCCAAATTGCCGTAGCCTCCGCTGTTCTCGAAGGGTGATATGAAAAGAGCGTCCGGACAAGTCTCTATGATGCGCTCCACATTCGGATTCATCGACTCCCCACAGTCGGTAATCTCTCCGCTCCTCACCTTTCTTATTATATTTGCCAGGCGGATAAACCGTGTGTCTGCCACTCCGGCGATATTGCCGGTCGCTCCCAACATTCCAGCAAGCGCGATATGCGGTGATGCAAACATAACAGCCCGGCGCAACGGCGTATATATCACAGTCCCGTCGGGCAGCGGTCCGCACGTGGCGGAGTCTTTTCTGTCTACTAAAATATATGTATGTAATGTCTTTCCCTTTGTCCACGGGTTAGCTAAAGTTGCTATTTTGAATTTCTGATGTTGTTCGATTGAAATGTTTTCGGCATATTTGAAAACAACCTTCCGGCTTTCGTCTCGGTTCGTCCTCTTGTCGGTTCTGCCACACGAAGACATAATTAAGCATATAAGTGTTGTAAAGAGAAAAGAAATCTTCATATATATCTGTTTTATGGGGCAAAGTTAATAAAAAACAAATAAATCTTTATGAATGTTCATTTTTTATTCAAAGATATTGTGTAACTTTGTACGCCTAACATATTTATAGCCTATAAACAATAAAACAATAATAGAATTTATGGATGCAGAAAATTCAAACAAGTTGACAAACAAGTATTCCAAGAAGAAGGTTCTTGAAATGCTTGTCATTATTCTGGTTACGGCGGTTATCTGGAACTTGCCATTAAACAGTTTCGGAATCGACGGACTAACCATCGTTCAGCAAAGAGTGATTGCTATTTTCGTGTTTGCCACTCTTTCCTGGCTTACCGAAGCCATTCCCTCGTGGGCCACTTCGCTGGTTATCATCACATCGATGTGTCTCACGGTTTCTAACAACAGTATCTCCTGCTTCAAGGAAACAGGTGCCAAATTATCGGCAAACGGTTCGGAACTGGCTATGACAAAGGACATAACCTTTACGAGCGGTGTCTACAAAGGGGATAAGATAGTGTTCGATTTGAACGAGAAAGCCCTCGTACTGAATGGTAAGGACATCACGATGAAGCTCCCGGAGATGAAGAAGGGAGAGACTTTGCTTGTTACATATAAGGCGGCTGAGGGCGACAAAGGCTATATCAGCGGTTCAAAGAATATCACTATTAAAGGCGGACAGACGACTGATGGTGAGAAGACCGTGTTTGCAACGGTGAACAAAGATGGTCGCGTGGCACTCACAAGCAAGGGTGGGGCTGTTCATCTGAAGTCAATAGAACTGCTTGATAAGGCTGCCGATAATAAGTCGGAGGCCGTTAAGAAATGGGATTTCACAACTCCCGGCAATGAAGACCTGAAGAAACTCGCTGCCGACCGCGCCGCATGGGTGGCAAAAGGCAATACGTACAGCAATAAGGACGTGATAGAAGGTGCTGATTTTGGTGCGGAACTCAACTCAACGGATATCATGGCAACTTTTGCCAATCCTGTAATCATGCTGTTCCTCGGCGGTTTCGTGCTTGCTATTGCAGCCACAAAGTCGGGTCTCGACGTTCTTCTTGCGCGCAATCTCATTCGCCCGTTCGGCAATAAGAGCGAAACCGTGTTGCTCGGCTTCCTGCTTATAACGGGTGTCTTCTCTATGTTCGTGTCCAATACAGCTACTGCAGCCATGATGCTTACGTTCCTTACGCCCGTGTTTGCAGCCTTGCCGGCAAACGGGAAAGGTCGTATTGCACTTACATTGAGTATTCCTGTGGCAGCCAATATCGGTGGTATGGCAACACCAATAGGTACGCCTCCTAACGCCATCGCTGTGCAAGCGCTGCACGACACGCTTCATCTTAATATCAGTTTCGGCCAGTGGATGATGTTCATGTTCCCATTGGTAATAGCTCTTCTTCTTATTTCTTGGGTGGTGATACTGCGCTTCTTCCCGTTCACGAAGAAGACTATTGAACTCGAAATCACTGGAAACGTGCATAAAGGATGGCGTATGTGGGTTGTCGCAATAACCTTCATCGTTACCATTCTCATGTGGCTTCTCGACCGTGTAACGGGTGTCGATGCCAACACCGTGGCTATGATACCTATGGGAGTGTTTGCCCTTACAGGCGTTATTACGGCCCGCGACTTGCAATCTATTGACTGGAGCGTCATCTGGATGGTTGCCGGAGGATTTGCATTGGGTCTCGGACTGAACGGCTCGGGACTTGCCGCAGCTGCTATCGACTCTATTCCGTTTGGCAGTTGGAGTCCGATTGTGATAATGGTAGTGTCGGGAGTAATCTGTTATTTGCTTTCAAACTTCATTTCAAACACGGCTACAGCGGCTCTTCTCGTGCCAATCCTCGCTGTTGTCTGCACCGGTATGGGCGACCGTCTCGATGCAATCGGTGGTACAAGTACGGTGATTATCGGTATTGCTCTTGCCGCTTCGAGCGCTATGTGCCTGCCAATCTCGACGCCGCCTAACGCTGTTGCTTACTCAACCGGACTTGTTAATCAGAAAGATATGCTTAAGATTGGTCTCATGATGGGTATTCTCAGTATGGTCATCGGCTACGGAGTACTCTATCTTGTAGGCATCACCCACTTGTTGGGATAAGCGAAAAGACCCTGTTTCCTGCCGTTTTGTGCTCCGTTTTCTATTCTATTGAAAGTCAACGAGTTGTAAACGGCTGAAAATTATAGCTTAAATTTTCTCTGAAAGTGGCACTTTTGGAAGAATTTAAGCTATAATTTTTTACGTAAGTAAAGTGGTTGCGTTACCATTACATGGTGGAGGCGTTTCAAAATGGCCGTAATCTAAGATTAATTTTGAATACTTACTTATAGAAAAGAGTACGATAATGTTTGAGATAAGAAAAGCCACAAAAGACGATTGCCCGCAGATAAGGCAACTTGCAGAACAAATATTTCCGGCGACATACAAGGAGATTATTTCTCAGGAACAGATAGATTTCATGATGGATTGGATGTATTCCATCTCTAACCTGAATAAGCAGATGGACGATGGCCATATCTATTTCTTGGCTTACAGAGAAACTGCACCGGTGGGTTATGTGTCTGTAGAACAGCAGAATAAGGATTTGTTCCATTTGCAAAAGATATATGTGCTTGGCTCGGAACAAGGCACGGGCTGCGGAAAGTTTCTCTTTACCGAGGCAGTGAAGTATATAAAGACGGTGCATCCTGCGCCTTGCACGATGGAACTGAACGTGAACCGAGAGAATCGCGCCATTCGTTTCTATGAGCATATGGGTATGCATAAGGCACGTCAGGGTGATTTCTCGATAGGCAACGGATACTTTATGAACGACTATATCATGTCGATGGAACTCTAAAAACAGCTTTACGCTTAAGTCATTAATGCACAGTAAACCCGTATATTCTTCGTTACAAAAACTTTACAAAGCCGTTATTTTGCTGTGTAGATAAAGATTTTGTCGTTAGATTTTATTATAGTTTCACAGGTTATTTGTATATTTGCATTTGTATTATGCGCAAGATGATAACGATATTAGGGCCGACGGCGAGCGGAAAGACAACGCTTGCCGCACATTTGGCTGCGAAAACGGGTGCTGAAATAATCAGTGCCGACTCGCGTCAGGTGTATCGTGGTATGGATATTGGTACGGGAAAAGACCTTGCCGATTATGTCGTGGACGGCAAAAAGATACCTTATCATCTTATAGATATATGTGAACCCGGTACGAAATATAATCTCTTTCGCTATCAAGAAGATTTCCTTAACGCATACGAAGGTATTCGGAACAGGGGCGTGAAACCTATCCTGTGTGGCGGAACGGGCCTGTATATCGAGGCTGTGCTTAAAGGTTATTCGCTCTCTCCGGTTCCACAAAATGCTGAACTTCGCGAACGGCTCGCCGGGAAGTCGCTCGAAGAACTCACGGCGATGCTCGTAGAACTGAAAAAAAAGACGGGCAGCACGATGCACAACCGTTCGGATGTGGACACGGCTCAACGTGCCATAAGAGCTATTGAGATAGAGGAACACAACTTGAACAATCCTATGCCGGAGCGGGAGTGCCCGCCTATCGACTCATTAATAATTGGTGTGGACATAGACCGCGATGAGCGGAGGCGCAAAATTACCAACCGGCTGAAAGCAAGGCTCGAAGACGGAATGGTGGAGGAGATACAAGGGCTGCTGCGCCGTGGCATTCCGGCTGAAGACTTGATATACTACGGACTCGAATATAAGTTCGTTACCGAATATGTAACGGGCAAATTGACTTATGATGAGATGTTCCGACAATTAGAAATCGCGATACATCAGTTTGCCAAGCGGCAGATGACGTGGTTTCGGGGAATGGAACGCAGAGGCTTTCACATTCATTGGCTCGACGCAAGCAAGCCTATAGACGATAAGGTGATGGCTATAATGGAACTGACAGATAAACAGAGATGAAATATGGCAACTGAGACAAACACGAAATGGGGCATACTCTATTGTCCGAGAGATGGTTTTATGAAGAACCCGCACAAGCGTTGGGAGCGGATAGAAAAAATACTGCGCAATCGTGGTGTGGAGTTCGATTTCGTTCAGAGCGAGCGTGCACGCAGCGTAGAACGCCTTGTTATGATGATGATAAACAATGGTTATAAGACTATCGTTATCGTGGGTGGCGACTCGGCTCTTAATGATGCCATAAACTGTCTGATGCTCGTTGAGAAACGGGTGCGCGATAGTATTGCGCTCGGTGTGATTCCAAATGGAATGATGAACGACTTCGCTCATTTCTGGAACTTCAACGAACACGAGATAGAAAAGACCATTGACTCGCTGATTACGCGCAGGATTCGCAAGATAGACCTCGGTTGCATACGATATAAGAACTCGAAGAATGAGAACTGCCACCGCTATTTCCTGAATTGCGTGAATGTGGGATTGATAGCTGCGATAATGAATCTCCGTCGGCAGACACACCATATTTTCGGCTCGCGAACGTTGTCGTTTGTGTTCTCTTTCATACTTCTGATATTCCAGCGGATGGAATATCTTATGGATATAAAAATCAATACAGACAAGATAAGACGTAAGGTGATGACTGTATGTGTGGGCAATGCTTCCGGATACGGGCAGACTCCGAATGCCGTTCCTTATAACGGCTTGCTCGATGTGTCGGTGGTTTATCATCCCGAGATGACCCAGTTGATGGAAGGAATCTATCTGTTTGTAAAGGGAAAGTTCTTGAATCACCGTAGCGTACATCCTTATAGAACGCGTGAGGTGGTTTTCAATACGGCGCAGCACGCTTTGGTTGGTGTCGACGGAAGATTGATGAATGGCGCACCAATCGGTGCTTTTACAATTACGGTAGAGCAGGAAGTGATAAACTTTATAATTCCATAACAGCCCTTCTTGGCTGATGTGGCACTCAGAATACATAATTATATATTTGAATATACGGGAAATTGCATATTATTCAAGTATATAATTGTGCCGGGAGACTATGGTTTATCCGTGCTCTGCAATCTTTCTCAGAGCATCGGGGTCTATGATTTGTATTGCTTTGCCTTTGGTTGCAATGATGTTTTTGTTGGCAAAAGCAGAGAGGGTGCGTATCGCATTGCTTGTCGTCATGTTGGACATTTCGGCAATATCGGCGCGGCTTATGCTTATATCTATCTTGTCGTTCTCGTCGGTTCCATACATCTCAATCAAGAAAAGCAATGCTTCGGCAAGTCTTCCGTATACGTGTTTTTGAGTGAGATTTATAGTTCTGTTGTCTGCGTGTCCTAACTCTTTGGCAAGGCAACTTATAAAGAACAGTGCAATGTCGTTGTTATTCTTGATTAGATCAAGGAAAATATTCATTGGAAGAAAAGCAATGACACATTCCTCGAATGCCATTGCGGCAGTGCGATATTCTTGTCGGGCAAGATAAGCGCGGTATCCGAAAAACTCTCCAGGCTTGAACACCCTCATAATTTGCGAACGTCCGCCCACACCTTCTTTATAAACTTTCACCTTGCCAGATACAAGAAACATCAGTTCCTCGGGTATTTCATGTTCACGATATATGATTTCGTTCTTTTGGAACACGCGCACTTGCAAGTTGTTTTTCACCAAATTGCATTGTTCTTCTGTTGTCTTTCCCCAGCTTGAAACAATCTGGCAAATGATTTTTGAATTGCTTATATTTTGTTCGGAACCCATATTTGCGTGCCTTTTATTGCGTTGTAAAATTCTTTACAAAAGTAAGTAAAAACTATGTAATAATCAAGTTCTTTGTGGGAAATTGTTTGATATAACATATAAAGATATGTAAAAAATAAAATTCAGACCCAAATATTTTGGCAGAAAAATAAAAAATCGTAACTTTGAACTGCCGATGAAAAGACACCGATTTTGACGCATGAATTTTACCTAAATGATAAAGAATAGTAAACCTTAAAAGAATATGAGTTATCTAAGATTCGAAAAGGCTCTGATGACTAACTTAGAAGAGTCATTACCGAAGGAGTTGCTTCGCACAAATCGTTCGGGGGCTTATTCGTGTTCTACAATTGTAGACTGCAACATCCGCAAATATCACGGGTTGTTTGTTGTTCCTATTCCCGAATTGGACGATGAGAACCACGTGCTTTTGTCATCGCTTGATGTTACGGTGATTCAGCATGGCGCTGAGTTCAATTTAGGACTCCATAAGTATCAGGGCAACAATTACAGTCCGAAAGGTCACAAGTACATCCGGGAGTTTGATTGTGACACAGTTCCTACAACGATTTATCGGGTTGGAGGCGTATTGCTGAAGAAGGAATTCCTGTTTCAGGCATACGCTGACAGACTTTTGATTCGCTACACTTTAGTGGACGCACATTCGGAAACAACATTGCGTTTCCGTCCGTTCCTCGCTTTCCGCAGCGTAAGGCAGTTTACGCATGAGAATTCTACGGCTTCTCGCGAGTATCATCAGGTGGATAATGGTATCAAGACTTGTATGTATGCCGGTTATCCAGACCTCTATATGCAGTTCTCAAAGAAGAACGAGTTTGTGTTCCAGCCGGACTGGTATCGTGGCGTGGAGTATCCGAAAGAGCAGGAGAGAGGATACGCATCAAATGAAGATTTGTATGTTCCGGGATATTTCGAGATGAATATTAAGAAAGGTGAGAGTATTATCTTCGCCGCATCTACATCCGAGACGAAAACCGGAGGATTGAAGAAACTGTTTGATAAGGAAGTGGATTTGCGTGCTCCGCGCGACAATTTCTTCCATTGTCTTGTGAATGCTGCTCACCAATTCCATTATCGCACAAAGAAGGACGAACGCTATATCATAGCCGGTTATCCGTGGTTTAAGTGTCGTGCGCGCGATACATTTATCTCATTGCCGGGTCTCACGCTCTCTATTGAGGAGCAGGATTATTTTGAATTGGTCATGAAGACGGCGGAGAGAGACCTGCGCAATTTTATGGAAGGCAAGCCGCTTACAGGTAAGATTACCGAGATGGAGCAGCCGGATGTGCCACTTTGGGCTATATGGGCCATACAGCAGTATGGTAAGGAGGCCGGAAAAGAGCAATGCCAGAAGATGTATGGCAAGCTGTTGCAGGATATCGTGGACTATATAATAGCTCAGAAACATCCTAATCTGACACTTGAAGAGAACGGGCTGCTGCATACTGAAGGCCGCGACAAGGCTGTAACGTGGATGAACAGTACGGCAAACGGTAAGCCGGTAGTGCCTCGAACAGGTTATATCGTAGAGTTCAATGCCCTTTGGTATAACGCATTGCGCTTTGCTGCTTCGATGGCGCAGGACGAGAAACGCGTCAAGATGCTTGAAGAACGCGCCGAGTTGGCGAAGACATCGTTCGTAGATGTATTCTTGAATGAGTACGGTTATCTCTTTGATTATGTGGATGGTAACATGATGGACTGGAGCGTTCGGCCTAATATGATATTCGCTGTTGCGCTTGATTATTCTCCGTTGTCGCAACCTCAGAAGAAGAGCGTGCTCGATGTTTGTACCCGTGAGTTGCTCACACCGAAAGGATTGCGTTCACTCTCTCCGAAGAGTGGAGGCTATAATCCTATATATGTGGGGCCGCAGGTGCAACGTGATTACGCTTATCATCAAGGAACAGCATGGCCGTGGCTTGGCGGATTCTATATGGAAGCCTGTCTGAAACTCTACAAGCGTACCCGGCTGAGCTTCATAGAGCGCCAGATGGTGGGTTATGAAGACGAGATGAGTTATCATTGTTTGGGTACAATCAGCGAGCTCTTCGACGGTAATCCGCCATTCAGCGGGCGTGGAGCCACCTCTTTTGCAATGAATGTGGGTGAGATTCTCCGCACACTGGAGTTGCTCGAGAAATATCAATATCAGTTCTAACCATAGGTGAAAAGCCTAAATAAAAACCATAAGTATAATGAAAGTATTAATGTTTGGATGGGAGTATCCGCCTCATGTATATGGTGGACTCGCTACCGCAAATTATGGTATATCAGAAGGCTTGCACGCTCAGGGCGATATCGAAATTACTCTGTGCCTGCCGAAGCCGTGGGGTGATGAGAGCCAGAACGCAGCGCATATATTAGCAATGAATGCCGTGCCTATCGCATGGCGTGATGTTGATTATGACTACGTGAACAGACGTGTGGGAAACATCATGAATCCCAATCTTTATTTCTCGCTCCGGGAACATATATATGCCGATTTTAACTATATGAATGTGAATGACCTCGGCTGTTTGGAGTTTGCGGGAGGCTATCCGCAGAATCTGCACGAGGAGATAAACAACTATTCTATAATAGCAGGTGTCGTGGCGCGACAGCAGGAATTTGATATAATTCATGCTCACGACTGGCTCACTTATCCGGCTGGAATACACGCTAAGAAGGTGAGTGGAAAGCCATTGTGCATTCACGTCCATGCTACAGACTTTGACCGCTCGCGTGGAAATGTCAATCCGACAGTTTATGGCATCGAGAAAAACGGTATGGATAATGCAGATTGCATTATGTGTGTGTCGGAATTGACACGCCAGACCGTGATAAACCACTATCACCAAGACCCGAGGAAGTGTTTCACCGTACACAATGCGGTGTATCCTTTGCGCCAGGAATTGCAGGATATTCCACGTCCCGACCATACGGGAAAGGAGAAAGTGGTAACATTCCTCGGCCGTCTTACGATGCAGAAAGGTCCGGAATATTTTGTCGAGGCTGCCAATATGGTGCTTCACCGCACTCGTAATGTGCGCTTCTGTATGGCTGGTTCGGGCGATATGATGGATCAGATGATTTATCTTGCGGCCGAGCGAGGCATCGCAGACAGATTCCATTTCCCGGGATTCATGCGCGGAAAGCAAGTGTATGAATGCTTGAAAGACTCAGATGTTTATGTCATGCCGTCTGTGAGTGAGCCGTTCGGAATCTCTCCGCTTGAAGCCATGCAGTGCGGAACACCTTCTATTATCTCCAAGCAGAGCGGTTGTGCCGAGATTCTTACCAATTGTATAAAGGTGGATTATTGGGATATTCATGCTCTTGCAGATGCAATCTACTCTATATGCCATAACGACAGTCTTTTCCATTACTTGCAGGAAGAAGGCAAACGCGAGGTAGACCAGATTACATGGGAGAAAGTTGGAACATGGATTCGCGAACTCTATATGCGCACACTCGGCTGGTAACATCAGCAGGAAGCCTTTAATTAAGAGGTTGGTGCATGATAATAGTATAACAAATAAACAGAAAGACAAACATTTTAAGACCCATTGCCCCTGAATGGTCTTATTCCGGAAACGGAAAACAAGAGAGGGGTTAAAGATATGAAGACAATTTGTTTATATTTTGAGATACACCAGATAATACATCTGAAGCGTTATCGTTTCTTCGACATTGGTACAGACCATTACTATTATGATGACTACGAGAACGAGCGTAGCATCAGCGACATCGCAGAACGTTCATATATGCCGGCTCTTGAGACGTTGCACAACATGATAAATGAGAACGGCAAGTACTTCAAAGTGGCATTCTCGCTTTCCGGAGTGGGAATGGAACAGCTCGAAATGCACGCTCCGCAGGTCCTTGAGAAGTTGCAGAAGCTCAATGAGACCGGTTGCGTGGAGTTCCTTGCAGAGCCTTATTCTCACGGACTTTCTTCACTCGTGAATGAGGAAAGTTTCGCTGCTGATGTGAAAAAGCAGGCAGCTAAGATAAAGGAATATTTCGGAAAGGAGCCAACTGTGTTGCGTAACTCATCGCTCATATATAGTGATGACATCGGTTTGCAGGCTGCCAACTTAGGTTTCAAGGGTATGCTGACAGAAGGAGCAAAGCACGTTCTCGGTTGGAAATCGCCACATTATCTGTATCACAGTGCCCTCGCACCGAATCTTAAACTGCTGTTGCGCGATGTAAATCTGAGCGATGATATCAGTCTGCGCTTCAATAACTGCGACTGGGAAGGCTATCCGTTGTTCGCAGATTCATACGTTGACCGTATCGCTGCATTGCCGGAGCAGGAGCAGGTGATAAATATCTTCATGGAACTCTCAGCTCTTGGTATCGCACAGCCATTGTCGAGCAATATTCTTGATTTCCTCAATGCTATTCCAAAGTGCGCTAAAGAGCGTGGTATCACATTCTCTACGCCTACCGAGATATGTCAGAAAATGAAGAGTGTAGGCGCTATTGATGTGCCCGACACATTAAGTTGGGTTGACGAAGAGCGCGATGTGAGCTGCTGGCTTGGTAATCCGATGCAGCGTGAGGCTTTCAATAAACTGTATAGCGTAGCCGATCGTGTGCGCATCGCCAATGACCCGCGCATCAATATGGACTGGGATTACTTGCAGGCAAGCAACAATTTCCGCTTCATGACAACAAAACCAAGCAACGTCGGTCTCGACCGTGGAATATATATCAGTCCGTTCGATGCTTTCACCAATTATATGAATATTCTTGGAGATTTTATTAATCGCGTGAATACTCTTTATCCCGATGATATAGACAATGAAGAATTGAACTCTTTGTTGACGACTATCCGTAATCAAGGTGAGGAAATCGAGATGAAAGAAAAGGAGATTGTGCGTTTGCAAACGAAGATTTCAAAGATTGAAGCCGAGAACGATAAGTTGCGTTCTACTGCCGAGAAAGTAAAGCCTGCCAAGACTGCAAAGAAATCGACCGCAAAGAAGACTGTAACAAAGAAGGTTTCGAAGAGCGAATAGACTTATTATGTAATTTAATCCGCGCAACAATAGATTTTATTGAATAAAGAAGTTGTGTGTGATATTACTATTTTATACTGACCGCAGTATTTCTATGATGTGAAATACTGCGGTTAATTGTTTTATATCCCCATATTCAACCAGTTGGCAATCATGGTCTTTCCGTTCGGTGTGAGTATGCTTTCGGGGTGGAATTGTATGCTGTGAATATCATATTTGCGATGGCGAAGCCCCATGATTTGGCCTTCGTCGCTTTCGGCTGTAATCTCAAGACAGTCGGGGAAGTCCTCCTTTGACACCACCCAAGAATGATAACGTCCCATTGTTATGCGTTGGGGCAGACCGTTGAACACCGGGTCATTGCCAAATTGAGTGCCTTCTGTCGCCACGCCATGATACACATCAGAGAGGTTTGTCAACTTTGCTCCAAACACTTCGCCGATGGCTTGGTGTCCGAGACATACCCCAAACATCGGTTTCCGGCCTGCGTATGTGCGTATAACATCGAGTAATAGTCCTGCCTCAGAAGGAATTCCCGGCCCCGGCGATAGCACAATCTTGTCATATTGTTCGAGAGCTTCCAGTTTGAAACAGTCGTTTCTGAGCACGGTAACATCTGCTCCGAGCTCCTTTATCAAGTGCGACAGATTGTACGTGAAGCTGTCGTAATTATCTATTATTACTATTTTCATTTCTTTTTGTAGTTGATGAATTTATTATTTTGATAAGCTTTCCGGCTTTCCTCCCTGATTTGCCGGCCTTGTTTTATAAATCTTCTGCTATCTGTATAGCCCTTCTCAGCGCACCCAACTTATTGTTTACTTCCTGCAACTCATATTCCTCATTGCTCTTAGCAACAATGCCGCCACCCGCCTGAAACCATAATTCATAGTTCCTCGATACGAATGTACGGATGGTGATGGCCTGATTCAGATTTCCGTTCAGTCCGATGAAACCGATGCAACCACCGTATGCGCCTCGGTTATGCGGTTCGTATTCCGATATTAGCTGCATGGCACGCACCTTCGGAGCGCCCGAAAGCGTTCCGGCAGGAAATGTCTCAATGAACGCTTTTACCTTGTTGGCGTCCTCATCGAGCGTTCCACTGACGCGACTGACAAGATGCACCACGTGGCTATAAAACTGCATATCCTTGTAGAAGTCTACTTTAACATTATGACAGTTGCGCGACAGGTCATTGCGCGCAAGGTCGACGAGCATCACGTGTTCTGCGTTTTCCTTCGGGTCGTTGCGCAGATACTCGGCATTTTTCTTGTCCTGCTCCTGATTGCCTGTTCTCTTTGTCGTGCCGGCAATAGGGTCTATGTATGCGTGGTCGCCCTCTATGCGGCAGTGGGTCTCAGGACTTGAACCGAAAATACGGAATCCTCCGAAGTCGAAATAAAACAGATAAGGTGATGGGTTGATGCTACGCAGGGCGCGATACAGTTTGAAGTCGTCGCCTTCAAACTTTTGTATGAAACGGCGCGATATTACTATCTGGAACACATCACCGCGCAAGCAGTGGTTGATACATTTCCTTATGTTCGCCTTGTGTTCCTCGTCGGTTAGCGTGGATGTGGCCTCTCCGATGGGATGGAAGTCGTATGCCCTCACATCTTGGCGGTCAATCAACTTCCGCAGCTTCTCAATCTCGTTCTCTCCGTTTAGAGTCTGCAGCGTGAGTGTATTGTTGAAGTGATCGAATACGATGATGTCGCTATACATTATATATAATATGTCGGGCGCATCGTCCTTTTCCTGTGTAGCGTCCTTTATGGGAATGTCCTCAAAATAGCGCACCGCGTTGAAAGTCGTATAGCCGTATAGTCCGCAATACTCCGTGTTCTTACCAGTGATTTCAAACCTCTTTATGAAGTTGTTTATCGCTTCTGCAACAACATTTTTGGCCATTCCTTTCTCTTGTTGCTCCACTCTTTGCGTTTGGGTTGAACCATCGGGGAATGTCGCCGTAATCATACCGTGGCTCACAGCGATGCTCGCTATCGGATTGATGCCTATGAACGAGCGGGAGTTTTCCTTGCCATGATAGTCCGAACTCTCCATCAGCGCACTCTGAGGGTATATATCACGCAGGCGCATATATACCCCTACGGGAGTGTGAAGGTCTGCGAGGATTGTGCGGGTGGTGGTGTTATAGGAAAAAAGCCTCACTCCCAACCCCTCTCCAAGAGAGAGGGGAGTGGTATGCTCTGTCTGATACTCTTCTTTATTCATATTTGGTTCTTCTTTACCTTGTTATGATATTTAATCCTTATAGTTGTTATGATATTTAATCCTTATAGTTGTTATGATTTTAATCCAATTACAATATTTCTCTTTTATCATCGTTGTTATATTTCTTATTATCGTTGGTAATCACTCCCCTCTCTTTTGGAGAGGGGCTGGGGGTGAGGCTGTTATAGTTCAGATACGTCAGTATGTCTTTGTCGCCGCGTCCGCTTACGGTCAGTACCACGATGTCATCGGACTTGAAACTGAGTTTTTTCAGAGCCGCCACAGCGTGCGCACTCTCTATCGCCGGGATTATTCCCTCGGTGCGTGTGAGTTCATAGCCGGCATATATTGCCTCGTCATCGTTTATCGCCATAACCTTCGTCCTGCCACTTTGAGCCAAGTCCGCGTGCATCGGACCGATGCCGGGATAGTCGAGTCCTGCGCTGATGGTGAACGCCTCCTTTATCTGCCCGTCGTCAGTCTGCATCACGAGCGACCTCGCACCGTGTATTATACCCACCGTTCCGCACTTCATTGTAGCCGCCGTGTGGTCTGTGTCGATACCGTGTCCGCCCGCTTCAGCAAGTACAATCTTCACCCTCTCGTCATCGATGTAGTGGTATATCGTTCCCGCAGCGTTCGAGCCGCCGCCCACGCAGGCTATAAGATAGTCGGGATAGTCGCGTCCTGTCTTCTCAGTCAGTTGCTCTTTCAGTTCCTTTGATATTATGCTCTGCATCTTTGCAACGATGTCCGGATAGGGGTGAGGCCCCATAGTAGAGCCGACAAGATAGTATGTGTCCTGCGGATGGCAACACCAGTCGCGTATCGCTTCCGAGCAGGCGTCGCTCAGAGTCATGTTGCCCGTGGTTACAGGATGCACCGTTGCGCCCAGCATTTTCATGCGTTCCACGTTGACGTGCTGTCGCTCTACATCGGTTTTACCCATGAAAACCTCACATTTCATATCCATCAGTGCGCATACCGTCGCAGTCGCCACACCGTGCTGACCTGCTCCCGTCTCGGCAATCACGCGCGTCTTACCCATCTTTTTCGCTAAAAGGATTTGCCCGATGGTGTTGTTTATTTTGTGCGAGCCAGTGTGGTTCAGGTCCTCTCGTTTCAGATAGAGCCTGCATCCGTACTTCTCGCTCATGCGTTTGGCATAATACAATGGCGACGGACGACCTGCATAGTCTTTCAGCAGAGCCTTGTATTCTGATTGAAACTCCTCGCTTTCGATAATCGGAATATATGCCTCTTGCAAGTCATGAACGCACTTGTATAATATCTCCGGAACGTAAGCTCCGCCAAATTCACCGTAGAAACCGTTTTCGTCAACTTTATATTTCATAGTCCTTAATCTCCTTCTTACTCCTATTATCTTTCTTTTACTTCATTGAATTATACTTGTTATTCAGCCAGACACTTCATCAAGTCATCAATCGCCTTGTCTGCGTTACCATTGTTCTCATTGAGAAGTGTTACGAATTTTGAGCCGATTATGGCTCCGGCGGCATTCTGTTGCGCACTCTCCAGCGTCTGCTTGTTGCTTATTCCGAAGCCAATCATACGCGGATTCCGCAGATTCATGGCGTTGATGCGGCGGAAATAGGCCTGTTTTGCCTCGTCGAAATTCTTTTGCGCGCCCGTGATACTTGCCGAGCTGACCATATAAATGAATCCGTCGGTGTGCTCGTCGATAAATCTTATGCGCTCCTCCGAGGTTTCCGGCGTTATCATCATGATTATCCGCAGGTCGTATTTGTCGGCTATCGGCTTTACCTCTTCCATATAGTCTTTGAACGGGAGGTCGGGAATGATGGCACCACTTACGCCTGCTTTCACGCAATCTTGGCAGAACCGCTCTATTCCGTAGTGCATTATCACGTTGAGATAGCCCATGAGAATGAGCGGAATCTCAACTTCGTCCTTTATTTCCTCCAACTGACTGAAAATGCGTTTCAGCGTTATCCCGTTCTTCAAGGCTCTTGCTCCGGCACTCTGAATCACCGGCCCGTCGGCAAGCGGGTCGCTGAACGGTATGCCAACTTCAATCATGTCGATGCCTTTACGTTCGAGAGCCTTTATCACATCGCCGGTTCCCTCTTCCGTCGGACAGCCTGCGCAGAAGTATATAGACAGCAGCTTGCGGTCTTTGTTCTCGTTGAATAATCTGTTAATTTTGTTCATGTCGTTTTTATTTTTGAGTATATAATTCCCCCCTTACCCCCATTTCAATGAGGGTATTTTATAGGGATTATATAAAGTTGTTATGATTTTTGTTGATAAGATATAGTGCTATTTGCGCACCGCCTCTATGAATTCTTTCAGCTTCTCAGCGTCCTTTACAGCCGGCTCTGTTTCAAACTGTGAGTTCAAGTCTATTCCGGCAAACTGCGGATGGCTGAATTTTTTGATACGTTCGGCATAGTCCGGCCCGATGCCACCACTGAGAAAAAATGGCGTTTTGCTGTTGTATGCTTTCAGGATGTCCCAGTCGAACGGTTTTCCACTACCGCCTTTCTGCGTTGTTTTGGTGTCGAATAGGAAATAATCCACGTGTCCGTCAAACTCATCGCATTGCTTCAAGTCTTCCGAAGTCTCTATTCCGATAGCCTTGATAATCTTTATTCCTGAGTGAATATCAGGGTCTACGGTGCGTCGCAGATTGTCAATCATTATGCTGCTCTCGTCTCCATGCAACTGCACGGCATCGAGATTGTAGTTAACTATTCGCGTTACGATGTTCTGTGGCATATCGTCAACAAATACGCCCACACGTTTCGCGTGTGCCATCGCCTCGTTGTCGTTTCCCAGCGAGGAATAGTCTGGGATTATTCCCGCCCGACTTCTTATCTGGCTGACATAACGTGGACTTTCCTTATAGAATATGAAACCAATCCAGTCGGCTCCTGCCTGCTCCACGGCGCGTATGTTTTCGGCTTCGCGCATACCGCATACTTTGATTATCATAGTTGTCTTATTCGTTTTATGAAGTCTCCGAGCGATGTTCCCGGACTTGTTGTTTTCATGAAATTCTCACCTATAAGGAAACCGTCGAAACCTCTCCTGTGCAGTTCTTTCACGGTTTTGGGATTGCTGATTCCGCTTTCGCTCACTTTCACCGCGTTGTTTGGCAACTTCTCCGCGAGCCGGAATGAGTTCTCTACGTCTGTTATGAACGTTCCGAGATTGCGGTTGTTGATTCCGCACATATCCGGTTCCATGTCGGCGTATTCCAACTCTTGCTCTGAATGCATCTCCAGAAGAACCTCCATTCCCAACTCGTGAGCAGTACTCATTAGCGTCCGGCACAGTCTCTTATCCATCGCGGCAGCTATCAACAGTATTGCCGAAGCACCTGCATGGCGCGCCATGAACAGTTGGTATTCGTCTATAACGAAGTTCTTATAGAGTATCGGAATTTTTACCCCGGCCTCTCTTGCGATGCTGATATATTCGTCATAACCTCCGAAATATTTGTTATCGGTTAGAATACTTAGTGCCGCTGCGCCGTTTTCCTGATATTCTAAAGGAATGATTTCGGCTTTCCCGTCCTCTTTTATCCAACCTTTCGACGGCGATTTGCGTTTGAACTCTGCGATTATTCCCGTATCGGAATCTTTCAGAGCCTGCTTCATTGAGGGGCAAACACCATCCAACTCTTTTTCAACTATGCCATATAGCTGTCGCGGCGGCAGATATTTCTTGAAGTCTTCCACTTCGACACGCTTCCATGCAATTATCTCTTCCAGTATATCTTTCATACTCTTTATCCTTTCTTCCGCCTGCTCTATGAGTTCAGTTCAACGAATTTCTTGAATGTAGCGAGTGCTTTTCCGCTGTCGATGCTTTCCCGTGCAATCTCGATACATTCCTTAATATCTTTCTTTCCTTTCTCCATTACCTGGATTCCGAATGCAGCATTCGCGACTACGATATTCTTCTGAGCCGGCAGCGCGCGGTTTTCGAGCACTCGGTCGAATATTTCTTTTGCCTCCTTCTCGGTAGCTCCGGCCACCAGCTCTTCCGGTTTGGTGATGTCGAAGCCCAATTCCATTGGGCTGAACACCTTTTCATATTGGTTTGTCGTTACCTTAAAATTGCCTGTAAGAGAGATTTCATCATAGCCGTCGATGCTGTTTACAATACCGTAGTCGATGCCGATTTTGCGGTAGACATTATCGTACAGGCGCATCTGGTCGAGGCTTGCCACGCCGAGGAGCTGTGCCTGGGGCTGCGACGGGTTCACGATAGGGCCGAGAAGGTTGAATACTGTGGGAAATTGCAGAGCCTTTCGGATGGGACCTACAAATTTCATTGCGCGGGCAAAAAGTTGTGCGTGCAGATACACGATGCCGGCCTCGTCCATCGAACGGTTCAGTTTGTCGATGTCGTCGGTGAATCTCACGCCGTGCTCAGCTATCACGTTCGATGCTCCGCTCACCGATGTTGCCGAGTAGTTGCCGTGTTTTGCCACCTTATATCCTGCTCCGGCAATGACGAAACACGCTGTTGTCGATATGTTGAAAGTGTTCTTGCGGTCGCCACCTGTGCCCACCACGTCAATGTAGCGGTCGCAGTCGAGGATTGTCGGTACGCCGGTTTCGAGTATCCCGTCGCGGAATCCGAGTAGTTCGTCCACTGTTACGCCGCGCATTTGCAGTCCTGTGAGCAGTGCGGTAATCTGTTCTTCGGGGAACTCCTGTTTTGTTATGCCTACGAGAATGGCTTTTGTCTCCTCGCGGGTGAGAGTCTCGTGATTCAGTATTCTGTTCAGAATTTCTTTCATTTTCATTGTCTGTGTCTCCTTTTTCTTTTTGTTTCTTTTTTTTTTGAAGTAATGGCGGAGTGCCGGGTCGGCTCCTGTTTGCAAATCTTTTGCGTCCGTCAGCCTTTTCCCGACGTAACATCAATGAAAAAAGGCCTGTCGTAAGAACGGCAGGCCTTTAGGTATCTTAATGTATCCACATGGCTAACGGACTCACGACTTTAGAATCTTGAGTTGCGCCACCACCATGATGTTGATACATAAATTCTCATTTTGTTTATAGCTTTATTTGTTATTTCGTTTGCAAAAGTACATATTTTCTTTTAATATGCAAACTTTTTTGCGATATTTTTGCGATTTTTTCTTTTATCCAGTGTTTCCAATGTTTCTTCTATACAGGCTCCTTGCTTGTCCTTTCTGTTAGCGGCAATGCCTTCCGGCATTGTTGTTGAACATTCATACGGCTACCAATTTATTGCGAAAGTTTTTGTTACAGAGCATTGCAAGAGTTCTGTACATTTTCTACAAAGGCTCTGTACTTTTACTACAAGGGCTTTGTACTTTTACTACAAAGGCTCTGTACAAAAAGTACAAAGGTTCTGTACAAAAAGTACAAAGGCCATGTACCGTTCTTGTAGTGCGTCGGTGATGTTTTCATGCGGGCTTCAACGTCTTTTTATCGGTGTCAGAACTCATGGCGATTCTTGCAGGTAGGCATCGGAAAGTTATCTTCTAAGGCTGCCGTCGGATAGTGCCGGTATAGGGATGGAGGATGTTTCGGAATGTATATGAATTGTGGTTAAGAAATGTTTTGCCATTTGGAGCTTGTCGGATTTTTTCTTATTTTTACTCCACAATTTTGTTTAATGAATAAGATAGAAGGAGAAAAATTATGGAAAAGTTGTTTAAAAGAAGCATGACGTTGCTTATCTGTACTTTTGTTGTGTGCTTGTGCGCCAAAGCCGGCAACGACAAAGTTATATCATTCAGCCAGTTACCGGCTGCCGCCAAGCAGATAGTAAAGAAAAATTTTACAGGCAAGACAGTCGCTTTGGTGAAGATGGAGAGTGATTTGACGGGCAAAAGCTATGAGGTCATCTTCAACAGCGGAGACAAAATAGAGTTTGACCGCAATGGTAATTGGACGGATATTAGTTGTAAGTCATCGCAGGTTCCTGCGCTCCTTGTCCCGTCTGCTATCAAGAATTACGTGCACAAGAATTATCCCAATGCTGCTATCAAGAGCATAGAGAAGGACCGTAGAGGGTATGAAATCAAGCTGTCTAACCGCCTTGAGATTACTTTCAACAAGAATTTCAAAGTGACAGATATTGATGACTGATACCGTGGCGATGCGAATGGGTATGAAAATATTTTGGGACAACCATAAGACAGTTGTATTTTTCGACTGTATGGTTGTCCCGAAACGTTGAATTGGTGTTATGTTATGTCATACCTTATCGAGTGCTTGCTCTATGTCGGCGATGAGATCGTCTATATGTTCCGTTCCGATGGACAGGCGGATGGTTGACGGGGTGATGTGTTGTTGCTCGAGTTCTTCGTGAGTCATCTGTGAATGGGTTGTGGTATATGGATGTATGACCAGGCTCTTCACGTCGGCAACGTTGGCGAGTAGCGAGAATATTTTCAGTGAGTCGATGAATCGCCATGCCTCTTCTTGTCCGCCTTTTATCTCGAACGTGAATATGCTCGCTCCTCCGTTCGGATAGTATTTCCTATACAGTGCGTTGTCAGGATGGGTGGATAATGACGGATGGTTTACCCTTAATACTTTCGGATGCTTACTCAGATAGTTCACCACTCTTATCGCGTTTGCCACATGACGTTCTACACGCAGCGAGAGAGTTTCAAGCCCTTGCAGCAGGATGAAGGCATTGAAAGGGGACAATGTGGCTCCCGTGTCGCGCAGGATAACGGCACGTATGCGGGTGACGAACGCAGCCTTGCCGGCTACATCTGCGAATACCGCACCGTGATATGACGGGTCCGGCTTGCCGAGGGTAGGGTATTTGTCGGCGTTTGACTTCCAGTCGAAGTTGCCGCCGTCTACGATTACGCCTCCCAAAGAGGTGCCGTGGCCGCCAATGAACTTAGTTGCGGAATGTACAACGATGTCAGCTCCGTACTCAATGGGGCGTATCAGGTAGGGCGTTCCAAACGTATTGTCGATGATTAGCGGTATGTTGTGTCGGTGAGCAACTTCCGCTATTTTTTTTATGTCGGTGACGTTTGAGTTTGGGTTGCCCAGCGTTTCAGCGAAAACGACCTTCGTATTCGGGCGTATGGCGGCCTCGAGAGCATCTAAGTCGTTGACGTTTACGATGCTGTTGCTTATTCCCTGTGTGGCAAGAGTGTGCACTATGAGGTTGTAGGAGCCTCCATAGAGGTTGTCCGCAGCCACGATGTGGTCGCCAGACTGCACGATATTCTGTAATGCGTAAGTCACTGCTGCCGCTCCTGAGGCTACCGCCAGTCCGGCAACTCCGCCCTCAAGGGCTGCGACACGGGTCTCTAACACCCCTTGAGTGGAGTTCGTAAGCCTTCCGTAGATGTTTCCTGCATCGCGGAGACCGAAGCGGTCGGCTGCGTGCTTAGAGTTATGAAACACGTATGAGGCTGTCTGATATATCGGAACGGCGCGTGCATCGGTTGCCGGATCGGCGTTTTCCTGTCCTACGTGTAACTGTAATGTCTCGAAATGCAAATGGTTCTTTTCCATAATCATATCCTTTCTTTCTTTTAATGTTATTTCTCTTGTGATTTATGGGTGCAAAGTTATAAATGCCAGATATATTCTACAAGATGTAAGGGAAATAAAGAAAAAATCACTAAATTTGCCTGTTGAAACAGAAAAAGTGTGCTGTCAGATTGCCGAAAAGTACCCTTTGGCAGAATGGCGGTCAGACAGAAAGACAATGATAAACGTATGTGTTATGGATAAATTGGATAAAATTGAGAAGTTGGACAAGGTGGATTTGCAGATACTGAGGACATTGCAGGAAAATGCCCGGCTCACAACCAAAGAGCTGGCGTCCCGTGTCAGTCTCTCGTCCACGCCTGTATTTGAGCGTCTCAAGCGCTTGGAACGTGAGGGATATATAAAGAAATATGTGGCAGTTCTTGACGCTGAGAAACTCAATCAGGGCTTTGTCGTGTTCTGTAATGTGAAGATGAGGCGTATGAATCGCGCCATTGCGGAGGAATTTACCCAACGGATAAAGGTCATTCCGGAGGTGACGGAGTGCTATAACATCTCCGGCAGTTTCGATTATCTGTTGAAGATACATTCTCCCGACATGAAATATTATCAGGAATTTGTGCTGAATGTACTCGGAATGCTGGAACATCTCGGTTCTTTGGAGAGTACTTTCGTGATGGATGTCGTTAAGCATGACGTTGGAATAAACATATAATAAGAAAATAAGCCGGGGGGGGATTGGCCTCCGGCTTAATTATATTAACGTGATAGTTGTTTATTATTCGTCTACTTCACGTTATGTTAGGGTATCATACTTATGGGTTGTCAGAATTTCCACTTTATTCCTGCGGTCACCCAAGTGCCGGGTTGCTCCACGTTTCCATAGTCAACATAATCCTTGTCGAAGATGTTGTTGGCTTCTATATATATATAATAATGTGTAGCATTATACGACAGACGGGCATCGAAGATACCGTATGGAGCATACTCTTGTATGTTTCCGGCCACATCGGTATATGTACCCGTGCGGTCTTGGAAACGATATTTCAATCCTAAATCAACACTCTTAATGATATGGAGGTCGAGCGATGCTGTTAGTTTGTGGCGCAGATACTCCAGCGCGTACTGCGATTGCAGGTTTGCCTCGAGGTCTTTGTCCTGATCGATGTAGCTGTATGCCACATTGAGAGAGCGCAGGATGTGTTGTAAGGGCAGTAGGGCAGAGAAGTCGAGCTGTGCCGACATCTCCATGCCGAGGCTGTTCAGCCGTGTATGGTTCACACTTTGCCATTCCGGTTCGGCCACTGACGTGTCCATTATCCAGTCAATCATGTTACGGCCGTGATGATGGTAGACGCTCAACTTGCCTCTGAATCCGCGTGAGATATATTCTGCGCCACCTTCGATGGCCGTCATCTCTTCCGGCTTTAAGTATTTGTCGGCCTTGTGTCCGCCTACGCTGTAATATAATTCCGTGAACGATGGCATACGCAGCGACGTGTTATAAGACGCATACAGTTTCCAGTTATTGCCGAAACGATAGCTTGCGTCCAGTCCGGGATAAACCTTGAATGACATTCCGTTCCATGTGTTTTTGACGGCGATGAGTCCTGCCGATAGCGTGAAACGCTTTAATAAGATATTGTGTTCAAGGTTGAAGCTGATGTTAGAACGGTTCAGTCCTAACGTATATTCACGGTCGGTACCGTGTATAGGCTTCGGAGAGGCAAGCGGTTCGCCGAGGTTTCCACTTATCAAGTCCTCGTTTCTGAATTCCGCACCGAATGCTGTGCGTCCCAAAGTCCAGTCAAAATAACTGTTCATGTTTACGCCGAACACGTCCGTGCGGTGATAATTGAAAGGCACGGATGCCTCAGAACCTCTTATCAACTCGAAGCGGTCGTAAGTTCTGTTCCAATAAACAGCAGGCTTAAAGCGGAACCGCCGTCCTGTGGTCTCAGCCTGAATGGCTGTGTAAGTCTTTGTGATGCGCTCATATTGGTCATCGAATTTCGCACTGTAAAACGTGTTGGAGCCATAGCCTTTGGTGCTAAGTCCTGCATGCCAGCCCACTCTTATGCCTGTGTCGGAATATTCGCCCTGATAGAAAACCTTACCGCCGTTGTAGTCGGCATTAAGTCCTCCCGACTTGTTTCGGCTGAAACCGTCGCTTCGGGTGTAGCTTCCCGATAGCTGGTTGTTCCATCTGCTGCTTTTGATGTTGCCCCGTGCGCCACTCGAGAGATAGCCGAAAGAGCCTCCTTCGATGCGTACCTCGCCACTCGTCTTGTCTGCCGGTCGGGTAACGATGTTTATCGCACCCACCAACGAAGACGTGCCATAGACTCTTCCGGCCGGACCTTCGAGCACCTCAATGCGCTCGATTTCGCTTAATTCAACGGGGAGGTCAAAGGCATTATGCCCGGTTTGCGGGTCACAGATGTTGATGCCGTTGAGTAGGATCGTGATTTGCTCGTTGGTTCCGCCTCTCATACTGATGTCTGTTTGTGCCCCAATAGGACCACGCTGGCGGACATCAACGCCTACGGCGTACTTCAGCAAATCGTTAACACTTTGTACCGGCGCAGACTGAATGTCCCTGCGGTCCAGTACAGTTACCATTCTCGCAGCCCGGCCTGCGCCAAGCGGTGCGCGCGACCCTGTGACTTCTACGTCATCGAGCAATATTCCTTTCTCTCGTGTCAGACTCATGGTCGAGTCGGCCACACCCTCTACGGTGCGTGTTTCCGCAGCCGTTGCGTGGTTGAGTGTCGCCACGCTGAGTGTTCCGATAATGACCTCACGTCCCACACAAGCGAAAAGTGCATACCCCTTGTTCGTGAATTGCGTGAACTTCTGGGGAACGCGCTTGTTGAAAAATGATTTGTACATAAAATAATTTATTAATAAAAAAGCCGTGTCGCATAATGCGACGCGGCTGCAAAGGTACAAAATGCGGATTAAACGTCAAAGGTTGCATTATGAATTTTTATTCGTTCGGATATAATAAAAGTACCCCCGTTGCGTTATAAAGATGAATATAAATAGAAATATAAAAGCGCCTATGAAGCATTTTACACCGTCAGACCTTAGTCCGTCTGAAAAAACACTTAGTATAATACGCCAGATTGCATATACATATCGGGCAGTTAAGATTAACGGTAGTACAAAATCATATTGCCTCAACTGATATATGCAGACTTTGGTATCGCCATCTTTGCTCGCTGCCGACTTTCTCAATCTTCAAAGTGAGATTGAGATGATAAACCGTAGTGATGCGGATTGGCTTCATCTCGACATCATGGACGGTATGTTCGTGCCAAACATTTCATACGGTTTTCCTGTAATCAAGTCTGTGGCTAAAGTGTGCAAGAAGCCTCTTGATGCCCATTTCATGATAGAAAAGCCGGAGCGTTATATCCGTCAGACGGCCGATTTGGGCGTGATGATGATGAATGTTCATTATGAAGCGTCTCTGCATTTGCATCGCACGGTGCAGGAGATACACGCTGCCGGAATGAAAGCGGGTGTTACACTAAACCCGACAACGCCGGTGTGTGTGCTCGAAGACATTGTAAACGATGTGGATATGGTGCTTCTTATGAGTGTGAATCCGGGCTTTGGCGGGCAGAAATTCATTGAGAATACAATAAAGAAAGTGGGACGGTTGCGTGAGTTGCTCGACCGTGCAGGCAGTCATGCTTTGATAGAGGTGGATGGGGGCGTTCAGGCTGAGACGGCACCGCGTCTTGTCAAGGCCGGTGCTGATGTGCTTGTCAGTGGCAGTTATGTCTTCAAATCTACCGACCCGATTTCTACAATCAGTGCTCTTAAGGCTCTGAAGAAATAAGTGCGAAAGTTTTCTCATGTCTTTCTGTGTATGAAGGAATGAGGTATGTGTATGGAAAATACATTTATTGGGATAAAAAATAGCCGCATCAACTACCTGTTTGGGTACTGATGCGGCTTTATTTATAGTTATATTAAACCTTAATATCTAAACATTAAACTTCCTGTTTTACGCTAATTGTAATTGGATTTTATGGCTTTTTGCCATTCTTCTGAGGTTCAGAATCGCATAACGCATACGTCCGAGTGCAGTGTTTATGCTCACATTGGTAGCCTCGGCAATCTCTTTGAAACTCAGTTCCTGATAGAACCGCATGAAGACAACTTCACGCTGGGCCGGCGGAAGCATATTCATCATCTTCTTTACGTCTGATAAAATCTGCGTGTTTATGAATGTGCTTTCGATGCAGTTGTCGAGAATGGACAGGTCTTTTATGTTCGACATATCGTTATCTTTTGGCGTTTCAATGATATTTTCGGTGCGTTGCTCGCGATACCAGTCCATTATCATGTTGTGGGCGATACGCAAAAGCCATGCGCCGAACTTTCCACTCGGTACATACTTGCCTTGTTGCAGGCGTGTGATGACTTTAACGAATGTTTCCTGAAAAATGTCGTTAGCGCAGTCTTGGTCGCGTACAACGAATAAGATATAAGAAAAAAGCTTGGATTGGTTTCTCAACAAAAGCAAATCAAAAGCCTTCCTGTCCCCTGCAATATATGACATGGCCAACTCCTCGTCGGTCATCTCTTCGATTTTTTTCATTCCTTAAATCCTTTTATTTTAAGTAATGGTGTTTCGATAGGCTTCTGATGCTTATACTGTTTTATATTGTGCAAATATAGAAATATTTTCTTTTACGTACAAATTTTTTTGTGTAAAAGTATCCGAATCACACATTTAGAGGCTTAATTAAAGAGTTCAAACATATTGCTTGATATGTTTTTTATTCCTATTATTCCCAAATAATTCTCCCGATAGCCAAATACTTTTAATCGCTTGCCCTTGTTTTCCGGATGGTCTTCGAGGTTTGCAGCTTTGCGAATATTAGAACCGCTCTTCAGTTCTATGGCTATTACGTTGTCAGTGTTTGTCTCTTCCGGGTCGTCTGCTAAGAGTAAGGCCGATGCTCCACTGAAAGGTGCTGTAAAGTCGGCGTTACTTATGTTTCGTGTACAAGAACCGACAATATATCCTTCTACCCAAACACCGCCGCTCAAAGACTTGTTTATGAAATCAGTTACGCTTATAACATCTCCTGTTCCAATCTCAGAATCGCCCTTATCCGGGTCATTTCCGTCTACAATGTCGCCTTCCTCCGTGTTCTTGTCCGAGTCATCATCCGGGTCTACGATAGTGTCATCACCATCGGAATCATCGCCAGAGTTGTCGCTGTCGCCATCTCCTGGGTTGTCATTATTGCCATCCGAGTTTGGATTGTCGGGCTTTTCAATGGGCTTTTCAGTCTTATCGTTGTTGTCTTCATCGTCAATGACCGCTTTTTCACAGGCTGTAAAGGCTGCGAAAAGGATTATTATAGGGAGTAAGCGTAATAGTTTCATATCTTGTCGGTTATGTTTATGATGTGGCAAAAGTAGTAAAAAATTATGACACGGCAATATAAATACTATGATTTTTATTAAACAAAAAGAGGTTGGTGCAGGATGCTACCAACCTCGAGGGAAGATTTCGTAACTTGCGAAATCGCTAAAAACGTGCTACAAATATATAGGTTAATATCCACAATTCCAAATTTTTATCGACAAAAATCATTTTTTTAACATTGTCTATATGGACGTAATAGAAAAATATGCTATCTTTGCAACACTAAAGCAAATATAATATAGGGCTGCAAACGCGGCATTGTCTATTTATTGTGATAAACAAAATCATTAATTATACATTTATTTTTAATCAAAAAAATCAAACAAACCATTATGCGTTACTTAAAACTTATCTTATTGTGCTTGGCTCTTCCGATGGCGGTTTTCGCGGATAATTGGAACGAGAGCTTGTACAAGCAAATTGAGCAGAGTATCGTTGAACCGACTTTTGCCGACCGTATCTTTGACATTACAAAGTACGGAGCGTCGACCAAAGCCGATGCTGCAAAGAACCAAAAAGCCATAAACAAAGCCGTTGCGGCGTGCTCAAAGAAGGGCGGCGGTAAGGTTGTCGTGCCTGCCGGAGAGTTCAAAACAGGAGCAATCACGTTGAAAAGCAATGTAAATCTTGAGATTCAGAAAGACGGAAAACTGCTTTTCGTGTTCGACCAAAAACTTTATCCCATTGTGCTAACACGCTGGGAAGGAATGGATTGCATGAATTACTCGCCCTGCATATATGCATACGGTGAAAAGAACGTGGCAATAACGGGCGAGGGTACAATCGACGGAAACGGCAGTAACGGCACGTGGTGGAAGATGTGCGGCAAGGAACGCTTCGGCTGGACACCTGATTTGAAGGAAAGCCAAAAGATTGGTCGCCCGCTGTTGTTTGAATATTCAGAGGGCGGAAAGCCTTTCGAAGAGCGCAATATGGACGGAACAGGACTGCGTCCGCAGCTCATCAATCTCTATAAATGCGAGAATGTGGCTATCAAAAATGTAACTTTGCTGCGCTCTCCGTTTTGGGTTATCCACCCGTTGTTGTGCAAGAATCTCACGGTGAAGGGCGTTAAGATTTGGAACGAAGGCCCGAACGGTGACGGATGCGACCCGGAATCGTGTGAGAATGTGCTTATTGAGGACTGCGATTTCCATACCGGCGACGATTGTATCGCAATAAAGAGCGGACGAAATGCCGACGGCCGTATTTGGAATATCCCTTCTAAGAACATAATTATCCGTAATTGCGTTATGGAAGACGGACACGGTGGCGTTGTCGTAGGTAGCGAAATCACCGGCGGATGTCAGAATGTGTTTGTTGAGAACTGCAAGATGGACTCGCCAAACCTCGACCGTGTGCTGCGCATAAAGACCAATACGTGCCGTGGCGGTGTGATAGAGAACATCTATATGCGCAATGTTGAGGTTGGACAATGCCGTGAGTCGGTGATGCGAATCAACCTTTCTTACGAGCCAAACGAGCCGGCCAAGCGTGGCTTCATACCAACAGTGCGCAACGTCTACATGAGTAACGTAACCTGCAAGAAGAGCAAATACGGCATACTTATCAACGGATTGGACGAAGCCGACAATATATATAATATTAATGTAGAGAACTGTAACTTCACGGGCGTGGAGAAAGAGGCTGTGAAACGTACAGGAAAGAGCCATGATTTGCATTTCGAGAATTTGATGGTAAATGGAAATCTGGTGCTTTTGGAGCGTCCTTACAAGCATTATAGTGAGTGGATGACGCACTCGGAGATGACCCGTGTGCCCGAGCCTTATATGCTCGACTTCGCAAAGAAGCCACGTTGGAGCTATACAAGTGGTACGGAAATGGGCGCGATGCTCGACACTTATCTGCGTTACGGCGATGAGAGCATCTACGAATATCTTAAGAAATATCCCGCAAAGATGATTGATGAGAAAGGCAATGCTACGGGATATAAGTATGAAGAGTTCAATCTTGACAACGTGCGTCCGGGCAAATTCCTCTTGGGAATGTATCAGAAAGAGCCGCAGGCCAACGTGCTTGCAACGATGAAAACGCTTTTCAAGCAGCTCGAAAAGCAACCGCGCACAAAGGAAGGCGTTTATTGGCACAAGGCAATATATGCCAATCAGGTGTGGCTCGATGGCATTTTCATGGGACTGCCGTTCTACACAGCTGCCGCTCCGCTGCTGAAAGGCGAGAAGAAAGCAAAAAAATACTATGACGATGCGGTTGACCAAATCGTGAAAACAGACAAGCGTACATACGACGAGAAGACCGGATTGTGGAAGCACGCATGGGATGAGACACACTTAATGTTCTGGGCTGACAAGGAAACCGGTAAGTCTAAGCACTCTTGGGCACGTGCTATGGGATGGTACACAATGGCTATGGTAGAAGTGCTCGACGCTCTTCCTGAGAACTACGCACGCCGTCAGGAGGTGATAGACATTTTCAAAAAGGCCATGAGCGCACTTGTTAAGTGTCAGGACAAGAAGACCGGCGTATGGTATGATGTGCTCGATGTGAAGGACAAACGCAACTATTTGGAGTCTACCGCAAGCTCTATGTTCGCTTATTGCTTGCTGAAAGGCTATCGCAAGGGGTATCTTGATGAGAGCTTCCGCGATGCTGGCGTGAAAGCATACAAGGGAATCATTAAGGAGTTTATCAAGGTGAATGCCGATAAAACAATCTCTCTCACACAGTGTTGCGAGGTTAGCGGCCTCGGCCCCGGCCCTGGTCCATACGTTAAAGAGCCTAACTATCGTCGCGATGGCAGTTTTGAATACTATATGTCTGAGCCTATTCGCGATAATGACGGTAAGGGAGTAGGCCCGTTTATTTGGGCTTCTTTGGAAATGGAACAGATGTGCCATGACGGCAAGATGATTTGTCCCAGCAAGCAAACTTGCAAGAAAGATAAAGGATGTAAGAAATAAATAATAATTGATTAGGTTATAAAATGAACTTGAAAGGGGAGAGGCTGTGAAGTTTTTCCCCTTTTTTCGTTTCTTATGACAGATATATTCTCTCTTCACTCTTCACCATTAACCTGCATGAATAATGCCGGTTAAAAGTATTTAGGCGTAGTATTCAAGTAATTCGGGCCAAGTACTCGAGTAATTCGGGCTTAGTACTGAAGTAATCTTGGCTCAAATACTCGAGTAATCAGGGCTTAGTATTCGAGTAATTCGGGGCGAATTACTCTTCAATTTCTATCTGATTGAAAATCATCGAAATACGAATCGTTAAAAATTATGGCTATAATTTTTCATGACCATACTATAATGGAATTTAGAGATGATAGTAACAGTGTTGCGAAATGGCTGCAATGACGCTCTTGTCAATCCTTTATCAATTCATAGAACACACGTTAGGGGTATATCGTTTGGAATATAAACATATTGGACAAAGTCTGGAAACGTATAATTTCTGACGCAAAACGGGTAAGTTTTAGTCATTTTTCCTTATTTTCAGGCCGTTTCGTATTTCGTTTCTGTTTTTTATTCCTATCTTTGCATAAGATAGGCTGCACTCGGAAAACTAAGAACAAGTTCTTCTTTTCACTCGTTTGCACTATCTTTGCATAAGATAGGCTGCACTCGGAAAACTAAGAACAAGTTCTTCTTTT
>ERZ809407.168-NODE-168-length-70903-cov-18.336199_pt1 | contig 70903 bp, 56 predicted proteins | sample MGYA00520792_ERZ809407 | MGnify/ENA primary metagenome ERZ809407 (study PRJEB31576, sample SAMEA3212665) | Homo sapiens | biome: human-gut; feature: human gut; material: fecal | place: Sweden | collected 2012 ...
GGAGGCTTTTTTTGTTTTGTTATGATTGCAGGGAGGAAGATGGTACGGAAATGCAATATGGGAGGACTCATCCGAAAAATATTGGGGGGGATGCTTCTTTAATTCATCTGTTTTTGTATCATGAATCATAAAGGACTATTAGCATTGGCGCAGTTAATCCAGTCCTCTGAGATACTTTATAATTTTGAAGTAGTAGGTGTAGAAGAAGATCCTCTCTTATTCGTATCTACCTTGACGAATTGGTTAAGGCTGAATACAAGGAGAATCCCGGTATTTAGTCTAAGGATCTATGTGATACGTCACCATCCGTGACTTCCCGCTTTGCGACAAAGGTGTGGACCTGATTGTCAGAAGGCGCAGATAGTATGACAAAGAGAGGACACGGAGGGAAAGGGACTATCATACTTATATTAAAGGGGATGGCCGCTGATGCCGTGACAGAAGCCCTTATGAGCATTGATGCGAATAAGAGGCTTATGGTTAAATGGATATGTCTAATTCCATGCGCCTTATCGCCAAACGCTGTTTAGCCAATGCCGTTTCATATACAGAAAACAATATGCTTAAGTCCCCTATGTTTATCGGGTGAGCATATTGCTTTATATGTTATTTTGTGACTAACTATTATTTTTAATGAGTATAGACATAAAAAAAGGAGTACCGCTGTACTCCAACCTTTGTTAACCTTAAATCTAATACTATGAAAAACACGATGCAAAGATAAAGGTATTTAGCTAATATTCAAAGCATTGTGGCATAAAAATACGCTAATAGATATCTTTCTTGATATAAATCAATCTATTAGCGTACTTTATGTGTTTTATACTATTATTTATGACTGATATGCTTCATTATTTGCGATAGTTTTCCAAGCCCTTGTTGAGGAACTCAAGATAGCCAGGGATATCTTCTTTATAGATGAATGAGCCAGATAGAGGCTTACCTTCATTGTCAAGAGTTACATAGAAAGGTTGTGCTAAGTATCCGAATTTTGTTTCTTCGAGATAGCTCCATTTGTCTCCGACTGTTCGAAGAATACGTTTACTGCCATCAGCTCTTTTCACCTCCATTGGTTGTTTGAGTGGAGTCTTGTCATCAACATATAGAGATATGAGTACATAATCTTTAGTTAACCTCTCTGCAACTTGTGGGTCTGTCCATACTGCAGCTTCCATTTTGCGGCAGTTTACGCAACCGAATCCTGTAAAGTCTACCAGTACAGGCTTGCCCTGTTGTGCCGCAGCGGCCATTCCTTCTTCGTATGATGTATAGGCAGGATGGATTTCCTCCGTCTTGTTCAGGTTGAAGTCCTGGGTATTCATTGGTGGGGCAAATGCGGATACGGCCTTGCATGGTGCTCCCCAAAGTCCAGGAATCATATATACGGAGAACGCAAGGGATGTGAGACCGAGCATGATGCACACCACAGGCATAGGCTTGCGGCCGTCACCATCGCTCTGGAAACGCAACAAACCAATGAGGTAAAGTCCGAGAGCTGCAAATATCACAATCCATATAGAGAGGAACACCTCGCGATCCATAAGGTGCCATCCGTATGCCAGATCTGCAACGGAGAAGAACTTGCAAGCAAAGGCAAGTTCTACAAAACCGAGGGATATCTTTATGATATTCATCCAAGAACCCGATTTCGGTGCCTGCTTGAGCCATGACGGGAACATTGCGAACAACGTGAACGGCAATGCGAGTGCCAAAGCGAAACCGAACATTCCTACAGCCGGGGCTGCTATGTCGCCTGAAGTAGCAAAGTCAACCAACAGGAAGCCAATGATAGGCCCCGTGCAAGAGAATGATACAAGTGAGAGGGTGAATGCCATGAGGAAGATTGACAATAGTCCGCTGGTGTTGGAGGCCTTATTATCAACTTTGTTGGCCCATGATGATGGCAATGCTATTTCGAACCATCCGAAGAAAGACAGCGCGAACACAACGAGCAGAAGGCAGAAGAATATGTTGAAGTAGGCGTTTGTGGACAACGCATTGAGCGAGTTGGCATCGGAAAGTCCCGTTATCAGCAAGCCCAGTGTGAGGTATATTACTACAATGGATATACCGTATGTGATAGCATCGCGCAATCCTTTGGTCTTGTCCTTTGTGCGCTTCAGGAAGAAACTCACGGTCATAGGTATGATTGGCCATACGCATGGGGTAAACAGAGCTATAAGCCCTCCGAGTAATCCCATCACGAAGATATACCACAGGGAGTTGTTTGCCGGAGTCTCATCCTGCATACCCAATTCTTTTATGACCGGTTTCCACAAGTCGTTGGCAATGTTTACAACACTGCTGTCGGCTGCTACACTGTCTGTCTTTTCAACTTTTGTTGTATCTGCAGCCACTACTTCTTCAGCCTTTTCCTCTTCAACAGGTTGCTCTTCCATTTTAGGAGCGTCTTCTGGGCCATTTCCTGTATAGTTGAACTCTACCTGCGATGGAGGCATACACGTCTCGTCATTGCAGGCACCATATTCCAAGTAACCTTTTATCTTGTATGTCTTTCCTGTGATATTGTATCTCTGTATGAATTTAACATTGTTCTCAAAGAAGCGCAACTTCATGTCGAATATATTGTCGTAGACATTTATTTCCTTACCTTGATGCTTGAGTTTGCCCGCAGCTTTCGCGCCTTCGGCCTTTTCAGTGTGAAGTACGGCGGATGTGGGTCCATCGCTGGGCAACCCAGTAGAGTAAACGTGCCATCCCTTGTCTATCGTTGCCGAGAAAATGATATCAACTTCCGTAGGTGATATTTGTTTCTGTTGTACGGTGAAATGTACCGGCATTCCTTGTGCCATGGTCATGAGACTCATGCAGAGGAATGCCATGGAAAATAAAAAAGATTTTGTAATTTTCATATATATATATTATTTTTTAATCTTATTGGTCATTATATCAAGTACGAAACGGTCTGTTTCGTTCATTCCTAAACTTCCAATAGCAGTTAGGTTGCGTATGCTTTGGTCTACGTCATCGTCGATAATTCCCTCTACTGATGTTACATGACGGTGCTGCATGGCGAGCATAGCGCTCATGATAGCCGTACTTACTCCTGTTGCGAGCTTCAATGCGCAACTTGGTTTTGCTCCGTCACATATCATTCCTGTTAGATTTGCTATCATGTTTTTCACAGAATAACTTATCTGTTCGTATGTTCCGCCCATAAGATATGTAATTCCGCATGAACTGCCCGTAGAAGCAACGACACATCCGCATAGCGCCGATAGCGGACCAAGATTCTGCTTTATATATATAGCGGTGAGATTACTTAAAATAAGTGCTCGTATCAACTCCTCATCTGTGTTGTGATTTTCCTCGGCAAACACTGCAACGGGCATCGTTGTGCATATTCCTTGATTTCCGCTGCCGCTATTGCTCATTACCGGAATCATGGCACCTGCCATACGCGCATCGCAGGCACAACTTGTGCGGGACAGGATTTCGGAGAATATAGAATTACCCATTATGCCCTTGCCGAGAGGGGAACACATTGTCTTGCCCAACTGATGACCGTAATTCTCATGCAATCCGTTGTCGGCAGCAGCTTCGTTAAGCCGTTTCGCTTCAAGTATAAAATCAATGTCTTCAATGTCTGCCGTAGTGGCGAACTCATAGACCTTATGAAGTGTTAGCGAAACTTCGTCTTCATTTTCCGTTTCCTTATCGTGCGATTTATTGTTTAAGAGAATCTTATCGTCTTTGCGCAATAAAACGAAATTGGTATGGGCGCCCTTTATTATTGCTTCAGCCTCATGCCCGTCAGCATGGCATATCACATTAATATACAACTTATCCGGGTTGTTTTCTTCCAGTTTAATATCTATTCTGTTTTCTGCGATATAAAGTTTTCCTTTCTCTACCGCCTTCTTGTTGCAATCTATCAGAACTTCAAGTTCTTCTTCCGGCCGCCCTATGAGAGCCCCGAGTGCGATAGCTATGGGCAGTCCAATCATTCCTGTTCCTGGAATACCTACTCCCATAGCGTTCTTTAAAATGTTGGCACTGAGCTTTACTTCTATTTTCTCTGGCAGAACTCCGAGAATCTGGCGTGCTTTTGCCACACATAGTGCAACAGCCATAGGTTCTGTGCAGCCTATTGCCGGAACAACTTGATGTTTTATGAGCTTTATAATCTCTTCGTATTCGATTTTAGAAAGCATAATTAATGTATGTAATAAGTTTTATATTAGAGGCTAATATGATATTAAACGCAAAATTACTAAATAAAATTACAACGCACAACTTTTAGTGTTAAAAAATTGGTCAATCAGAAAACTTTGCATATCTTTGCAATTGTAATAATACAATACTGTAGAAAGGGATACTGAATTCCGGCATTATGATGTTGGAATTCATTTCTTTTTTGCATATTAAGAAAAACGATAATAATTTTAAACTGAATAATTATGGCTTATATGTCACAAGAGGGCTACGACAATCTCGTGGCTGAATTAAAACGTCTGGAATCCGTAGAGCGTCCTAAGGCATCTGCAGCTATTGCCGAAGCACGTGATAAAGGTGATTTGAGTGAAAACTCAGAGTATGATGCAGCTAAAGAAGCGCAAGCTCATTTGGAGGATAAAATAAATAAAATTAAGCTCACAATCGCAGAGGCAAAGATTGTGGATATGTCTCGTCTGAGTACGGATGCGGTGCAGATCATGTCAAAAGTAGAAATGACTAATATGGTTACAAACGCTAAGATGAACTATACTATAGTCAGCGAGAGCGAGGCTAATCTGCGCGAAGGCAAGATTTCAATAAAGACTCCTATCGCACAGGGATTGCTGAACAAGAAAGTAGGCGACATTGTGGAAATCAAAATACCGCGTGGAACCATCAAGCTGCGTATAGATAATATATCGATTTAATATTGTTTATTGTAATCTTAAACTTAAAAAACAAACGGAAATGGATATCTTTAGTAAGATAGCAGCCGGTGAAATACCAAGTTACAAGTGTGCCGAGGATGAGAATTTCTATGCTTTTCTCGATATAAATCCTGTGGCAAAAGGTCATACATTGGTTATCCCACGTCGAGAAATTGACTATATTTTCGATATGGAAGACGATGAACTTGCAGCATTCCAACTGTTTGCAAAGAAAGTCGCATTGGCAATAAAGCGCGTTTTTCCATGTAGGAAAGTGGCCCAGATTGTCTTAGGGCTTGAAGTTCCCCATGCTCATATCCATCTTATACCGATGAATAGCGAGGCTGATGTGGATTTCCGTAAACCAAAATTAGAATTGCCAGAAGAGGAGTTTAAGTATATCTCCTCTAAGATATATGAGGAATTTAAGGCTGTGAAGTAACAAGTTTTATAGAAGACTGGTGTTATAACTAATTATGTAAGATTGCCCCCGAAAAGCTATATGGAAGTTTTTCGGGGGCAATCTTTATTATGAAATTTATAGAAACATCGTTGCTTTTTATACCTTAATATATATAATATTTATACCTTATATATATTATACGAACTCATCTCCGTATTTTATATGTACCTCGTTCACGTATTTCCTAATTAACGCTGACGAGTCTTCCTTCTTGCATATTAGCAGAACATTCCCTTTTTCAGCCACGATATATCCGTCCAAACCGTTTACAATGGCGAGATGGTCTTTCGGAATCTTTACCACATTGTTAGAACTCTCGTCCATTATGACGTTAGAGTCGATTATCACATTGTCGCCTTCTGTCTTGCTCATCGCTTCATATATTGAGTGCCATGTTCCCAAGTCGGCCCAGCCGAAGTCGCAGTTCATGACATATACAGGCGAGGCGTTTTCTAAAAGGCTGCGGTCAATGGACAAGTTGGGGTATCTTGGGAAGTTTTCCTCGATATATCTGTCTTCCTCTTCTACCGTCATATCCTTGTCTGCGATATTCCTTATGACGCTTGGAAGCAGCTTTTCAAGGTTTGTTATGAGATTTCGGATATTAGACAGTGATATACCCGTGTTCCAATAAAACTCTTTACTCTCCATGAATATTCTCGCAAAGTCGCGTTCAGGCTTTTCCGTGAATGACCGGATATTATACAAGTCCTTCACTTCCGTTTCATCACCTATCTGTATATATCCATATCCAGGTTCCGGTCGGGTGGGGTGAACTCCCATTATGATGAACGCGTCGTTGTTTTCTACGAACCTAAAGCCCTCCAATACATTGTTTTTAAAAGCCTCTTCGTTAAATACAGCTTGATCAGATGGACATATAATAATGTTTGCATCTTTGCATTTTTTCGAGATCTTATAGCATGCCCAAGCCACGCTTGGCGCAGTATTCCTGTATATTGGCTCTGCAAAAATTTGGTTTTCCTGCAAATCGGGTAGTTGTTCCTTTACCAGATGCTTATAATTTTTGTTAGTGCATATATATATATTCTCCGGTGGTACAATCTTTGAGAAGCGGTCGAAAGTCTGTTGTAACTGTGTGCGTCCTATACCGAAAAAATCGATAAATTGCTTCGGATAGCTCTCACGGCTATATGGCCAAAGTCTTCTTCCTTTTCCTCCAGCAAGAATGATGCAATAGTTATTGTTATTTATCATATTGTATAGATTTAAAATTGTGTTATAATTGAGATTCTTATTTTTTACGAAGTTAGTTATTTCTTATGATATTCCCAAAGATTTTAGAAATTTTTTAACAGCTTTCACGCCTTTAATCATTCTTGGCGATTTTGTTATTGCTGAGTTGTACTAATAAATATTCATATCATTATTTCAGCTGATAGAATCGAATATTATAGATATTAGCTTCGTATAGCGTCGGTTCCGCTCAAATATATATCAGTTCAAGTGATAAATTGACCTGTTTCATAAAGTTTATAAAGTTTTTTGTCTAAAACTTTGTCATTTCAATTTTTAATTGTACCTTTGCACCGTCTTAAAAAAGACATGCCCAGATGGCGGAATCGGTAGACGCGCTGGTCTCAAACACCAGTGGAGCAATCCATCCCGGTTCGATCCCGGGTCTGGGTACTGAATCGGGAAGTAGAGAAATCTGCTTCCCGATTTCTTTTTATCCCTCCTTGCTATTCGTTGGTTGGCTGATAGTACTTTGTTATAAGAATCGGTTCTATATGTTCCGTCAAATTCGATTTTTCCATCCTTCGGCATCCTCTATCTGCTTGCGCGTTTCATTTACCTGTTTCTGTAATGCCGCTATCTTGGTTCTTATTTCTCGTTTTGCGCCTCTTTGTAAACTGCACTCCAAAAGTTTTATGTCTAACTTTTGGGGTGCAGTTCAAAAATTTCAATTACAACACAGCCACATTTTATTTTTGTCCCTCCTTGCTATTTATGATGCTCTGTAGAAATCATTGATTTGTTGATAATAGGTTAGGTATATAGTTTTGGCTCTTTATGAATTAGTCGAAAAACAGTTGGATTTTATGAAGATTTTGGACAATGTTTGGAGCAGTTTTTACTCAGATAATTCTCTTCGTTTTGTAAAGATTTTTGGTCAAAAATCGCACTGTTGAGAAGTTGATTCTTTTGAGTGAACGAGTGTTAAATATAGGTCCCGTTACTCATTTTCACTGTTTTTTCTACCTCAAAAATCCCAACTCCAAACTCAAAATTCGTAACTCAAAATTCCAACGGAGCCTCCGTTTGAAAAAATCAGAGTCGTTTTTTATCAAAAAAAGATGTTCTCGAAAATAGCGGAAAATGGTAATTTGGGGCAATTTAACGTTTGTTAGCTTTCAAAAGTGGCACTTTTAGACTGCGTTTTAGGCCGTTTTGGAGTGTAACGGAGCCTCCGTTGAAGGCCAAAAGTGCCTCCGTTGGAGTCTAACGGAGCCTCCGTTACAATATAACGAGGTCTATTTAGGTTTATAAAAAGGTTATTTTTGCTTCAAAACGAGATAAGCGTCTGATTATCAGGTTTTTAACTTAATGTGGCTTGGAAAGCCGTATTTTGCGATATTTTCAAGCAAAGAAAAACTCGTTTGCAAATTCTCGATTCTGAGAGCGATAAGTGTAAAGATTTTTGACACTAAAGTTTATGGTAGAGTTGATGAGTAAAGTTCTGTCAATACTTTATGATGATATGCTCCCTATACCCCTCCTCTTTTATCTCTCCTCTTTCTGAAACGGATGCAATAGAAAGCGATTTTTTCCGTTATATGATTATGAGAAAAAGAATTAATACATTATATACGGTTTTTCTGATGTTTATTGGCGTGGCTTTGTTTTGGTCATGCGACGATGATGACTCCTTTACAACGTCGACAAGTAACTTGCTCACATTCTCTAAAGACACGATAAGACTCGATACAATATTCTCTACCGTGCCTACGGCTACAAAGACCTTTTGGGTCTATAACAACTCCGGCGACGGCATACGCTGTACTACCGTGCGTTTGGAGAAGGGCAATCAGACGGGATTCCGTGTGAATGTAGACGGCGAATACCTCGGTCAGACATCCGGCTATCAGGTGCATGACGTGGAGATAAGAAACAAAGATTCCATACGGGTGTTTGTAGAACTGACTTCGGTAAAGACTCTCCGCGATGAGCCGACACTTGTTGAGGACGACTTGATATTCACGTTGGAGAGTGGGGTAGAGCAGAAAGTGAATCTTAATGCTTACTCTTGGGACGTTGATATATATAATAATGTGGTGGTGAGTCGCGATTCCACTATTGCAAGTACCAAGCCGATACTGATTCGAGGCGGACTCAAGGTGGAGGAGAATGCCACTCTGACAATCGCGGCAGGCACGACATTATATTTCGCAAACAACGCGGGCGTGGACGTATATGGCCGGTTGATTACTGCAGGAACGCCGGAGGCGAATGTCGTTTTGCGTGGAGACCGTATCGACAGGATGTTCGACTATCTTCCATACGATAGGGTGCCGGGGCAGTGGCAGGGTATTCATTTCTATGAAAAGTCATACGACAACGAACTGAACTATACGGATATTCATAGCACATATAATGGCGTAGTGTGCGATTCGGCAGACGTAGAAAAGCTAAAGATGAAGCTCTATAACTCTCAGATACACAACTGTCAAGGCTATGGACTGATGGCGACAAACTGTAAGCTCGACCTGTATAATTCGCAGATAACCAATACTCTCAATGATTGCGCGGCTTTCTTTGGCGGAGATGTGATTTTGCGCCACTGCACCGTGGCTCAGTTCTATCCGTTTGACGCGAACCGCGGGGCTGCTTTGCGCTTCACAAACCAGTACGATGGTAAGATTTATCCGTTGTTGCACTTCGACGTTTACAACTCTATCGTTACCGGATATGCCGATGATGTGATATTCGGAGGCTTTAGCGATGAGGCCGTAGCTGAGTACAGTTTCCATAATTGTCTGTTGCGTACGCCGGAAGATGAGACGATGGCAGAGCATTTAACCGATGTTATATATGAGGATGTCGAAGATACGATTACTGACGGAGAGAAGAATTTCCGCATGATTGATACCGACGACCTAAAATATGATTTCCGTCTCGTTAAGAAATCGAAGGCGGTAGATGCCGGCGCAGTCCTTGACGATGGATATAGCGTTTATGACCGTTTGGGGATACGCCGGGATGATAAGCCCGATATCGGAGCATACGAGTATGAAGCCACCGGGGAGGATACCGGGGAGAAAGAGTAGAAACACATTAATACATAAATCTAATATGCTATGAAGACGATAGATATAAATATAAAGATTCGATTCTGCCGTTTTGAAGAGTTGGCAGAAGAGGATAGGCAGTTGGTAGAAATGGCTGTTGAGGCCACGAACAACGCATACGCTAAGTACAGTAACTTCAGAGTAGGGGCTGCTGTGCGCCTTGAAAACGACCTCTTGATGAAAGGGGCTAATCAGGAAAATGCGGCCTTCCCCGTTACATTATGCGCCGAGCGTACAGCTATCTTTGCCGCGCAAGCCAATTATCCGGAGCAGCCGATAACGGCGATAGCCATAGCTGCGAAGAATGAAAACGGTTTGTTGAGTGAGCCGATAACGCCCTGTGGCTCTTGCAGGCAGGTGATGCTCGAAATTGAAGACAGATATAAACGGCCGTTGCGCATATTGCTTTACGGACAGAACGGAGTTTATATTGTAGATACTGTGAAAGATTTGATGCCCTTGAGCTTTGTAGACGCAAGTATGAAAGGGAAATAGTGAATCAATCTTCGCTCCTCAATTTTCCTTCTTCCAAGAGCTTCTTTTCGCATCCGGCCACCATATTGTCTATTTGTTTCAGCCGGGCTTGCAAGTCGGGAGTGTTGCGGAATTTTCTGTAATACAGTCCGGCCGATAGGAAATAGTCGTGTGCGTTTGCCCAGTTCTCAAGGAAAAGATAGCAGAATCCGAGCCTGTAAAAAGCATCCCCTTTCTCGTTGTCGTAGCATACGGTAACGACACGCTCGTACATAGGGATGGCGCGTTCATATTGCTCAAGATAAAAATGGCTCTCGGCATCGGCATAATAATATACGTTCCGTTCGTGTGGAGCAAGGGCTTCGAGCTGTGGAATAGTCTCGTCAAGGTATTCCACAGCCTTTTTATAATCCCATTCATGGTAATAGCAAACGCCGATATATGCACGGAAACGTGCGTTCAGTTTATAGTTCTTGTCCAACTTCTGGAACAGCAGCAGCGCCTCATGATACTTCCCGGACGAGAAATATTCGAGTGCCATACCGAGTTTTTCGGTATCTTCGTGTCTCTTCTGAGCTGGCAAGCATAGCGAGAAGCCGACAATGGCAATCAATAGAACTATAAACCGTCTGCTCATTTCGTATAGAAATCTATTAAGTCAGTCAACGCTTTGCGGCATATCGGGCAGAACTCAGGATTTTCGTTGGTGCGCATTCGGCAGTCTGGGTAGCCACGATACACTCCGTTAAGGCTATATCCGGCTCCTTCATAAACGCCCACCTTGCTTTTGCCCGGCATAATCTGTGTGGGAATCTTTGTGCCATTAGGTATCATATCGGCCCATTTTTCAGAGAAAGATATCAGTGTTGTGAGGTTTTTCTCCCACGGTTCCACGTCATGCGGATACATCGGTATTGGCTCGTTCTCGTATGCGTATTCGTCGCCGAGGCCTGCGAAAGAATGTCCGAACTCATGTACGACGACCGGTTTGAAACTCCTGTGGTGGGTCATTGACAGGTTATAAGAGTTTAGAATGCCGCCACCGCCATATTTCTCGGTGTTCACCAGCACTATGATGTGCTCGTATGGAATACCCGCAAGCAAGTCGTGCATATCTTTGAGATGCAGTGTTGTGAGATAGCGGTCGGAGTAGAAAGTGTCGAAATGTGAATGTAAAGCTGTGTTTTTCCATATACCTTTGGACGGTTCGGAAGTCCCGCTTTCCTCCGATTCGGCTTTTACGGCAACGACATTGAAGCGGTTTTTCATCGACTTGAAAGGCTCGTGAGCGAATAGCGCATCGTTGGCAGTCTTCGCGTCGTCGAGGAATATCTGCATCTCGTCGGCCTTGTAGCCTTCGGCCAAATAAGCAATGTGTATGCAGCGTGAAGTGTCGGCAGCCTGTTGCAGCGTTACGAATGGCGTTACATTATTCTCGCCGATGTGTCTGATAAGGATGTCGGTAGGCATAACGGTATGTGTGAAAGTAGCCATTATCTCCCGGCGGTTGTTCCGAAGGTCTATCGTTACATCTACGGTGTCTTTCGGGAACGGTACGAGAAAGACGTTTTCGAACGAACGGCTCGTGGTTTTAGCCTCATCGTATGACAGCCATTCCTGAAACAATGTTGAGAAAGAGTTGCGGTATATCACCTCGTTTGTCTTGTGGCTTCGCACGGTTATCTGTCCGTTTCCTTCAACGGGAAGCTCGGCAAGACGTTGTTTCTTGCCATACCAGTGTGGAGAAACATTCAGTTTGTCAAGTGCGATGAACTGCTTGTCGGCATTGCCGGAAAAGATATAATCTATTCTTAAGGTTTTGTCGATGAAATAATCGTTAAAGTCTTGAGCCTCAATACATAGGCTAAACATCAGTAATATCGCTAAAAGCACATTATTTTTTCTCATATTTTTGAACAGTTTAGAGTTTCACATTATTTTATATATGTTCTCAGAGCGTTGTCAACAACTCGTAAAGGGCTTTTATGTAGGGACGTTCCCAATCGGAGGGACGTAACAGTTGGTCGCCAAAAGCAAGTATATCGATGTCGATGTTGACAATGTTTGTGCTATGTCCGTTGTCTCCCAAGTTGCGTTCCACTTCCTTAAATTGCCTGTTAAGGCTGTCTAAAGTCTCCTCGGTGGTAGCTTTCGCCATACAATTCAGAAAAGCATCCGACTCTATACCTATCGGTTCTGTATTCAAAGCATCTGTAAAAACGATACTCGGAAGTATTTTGCGCAACGCATTCATAGCCTTTTCCATATTCTCCTGAGGGCGCGTATTGGAACCGAGTGATATTATAACTTCGTTCTTTTTCATTGCAAACATAAGATAAAGTCTCGCCACGGAAATACTGTCATAAGGCAATCCTGATATGGCTTATATATTGCAAAAATACATAAAATAGGCCGAACGGAGAAATTTAGTACATGGAATTATCCTCGTAATCGAAAAAATACATTATCTTTGTATTCAGTATTAAAACTAAAAACATTTATTATTATGGAAAATAATATGGCTCTTATTGCGCAATGTGAAGAAAAAGCCAAGCAGTGGCTGTCTCCTGCTTTCGACGAAGAGACAAGAAAACAGGTACAAGAAATGCTTGATAACGAAGACAAGACTGCTCTTATCGATGCGTTCTATCAGAATCTGGAGTTTGGTACCGGTGGTCTGCGAGGTATTATGGGCGCGGGAACAAATCGCATGAACAAGTATATAGTAGGTATGGCAACACAGGGATTTGCCAACTATATACTGAAAGCGTTCCCAGGACAGGAAGGATTGAGCGTTGTTGTAGGCCACGACTGTCGTAACAACTCGCGCCTTTTCGCTGAGACTGTGGCTGCCATATTCTCAGCTAACGGCATCAAGGCATATCTCTTCGAGGGTCTTCGTCCAACACCAGAGATTTCTTTCGCTATCCGTCAGCTTGGTGCAAAGGCGGGCGTGAATGTAACAGCAAGCCATAATCCGCGCGAATACAATGGATATAAGGCTTATTGGGAAGATGGTGCACAGGTACTCGCTCCGCATGACAAGGGAATCATCGATGAGGTGAACAAGGTAACAATCGCTGATGTGAAGTTTGAAGCTGATTGGGATAAGATTGAGATTATCGGTGGCGAGATGGATTTCGATTATATGACAGCCGTTCATGAGGCTCTTATTGACCAGAATGTCATCAATCGTCAGAAAGATCTCAATATCGTTTACTCGGCAATGCACGGTACCGGCCGCGTCATCGTGCCACTGTGTCTTCGCTCATGGGGCTTTCAGAACATCCATGTTGTGCCTGAGCAGATGGTCGTAGATGGCAACTTCCCGACTGTTGTGTCGCCAAATCCGGAGAATGCTGAGGCTATGACGCTTGGCATGAAGCTCGGAACAAAGCTTAATGCAGACCTCGTTGTGGCTACTGACCCGGATGCTGACCGTCTCGCTATCGTATGCCGCGACAACAAGGGCGAGTGGGTTATCATCAATGGAAACCAGACAGCTATGATGTTCTCGTACTATATCATCGAGAACAAGAAAAAACTCGGCAAGTTGAAACCATCAGACTTCCTCGTGAAGACTATCGTAACGACTGAAGTTATCGCGGAGATTGCAAAGAAAAACAATGTGGAGCTACGCGACTGCTACACCGGATTCAAGTGGATTGCACGCGAGATTGCTATCTCAGAGGGCAAGCAGAAGTATATCGGCGGTGGCGAGGAGAGCTTCGGATTCTTGCCATACGATAAGGTTCGTGATAAGGATGCTCCTGCTTCTATCTGTCTTATCTGTGAGATTGCAGCATGGGCTAAAGATCAGGGCAAGACTCTCTATGACTTGTTGATGGATATCTATATCGAGTATGGCTTCTCTAAGGAGACTACCGTAAATGTCGTTAAGCCTGGTAAGAGTGGTGCAGACGAGATTAAGGCTATGATGGAGAACTTCCGCAAGAATCCGCCTACAGAGCTCGGAGGCAGCAAGGTTACAGTATGGAAGGACTATCAGTCGCTTGAGCAGACAAATACTGACGGCAGCGTAACCAAACTTGATATGCCTGCAACAAGCAATGTGCTTCAGTGGTTCTGCGAGGATGGTACTAAGGTGAGTGTTCGTCCGTCGGGAACAGAGCCTAAGATTAAGTTCTATATTGAGGTGAAAGACTCAACGATGAAGTGTGCCGGATGCTATGAGCGTTGCGAAAAGGCAAGCGTTGATAAGGTTGAGGCTATTAAGAAGAGCTTGAATCTATAATAATATATTAGAGAATATAAAACTAAAAAATGCGCTATAGTTGTTGCTATAGCGCATTTTTAGTTTGTCAAGTCAGTACCTCAACACTGTCAGGTCAGTACCTCAACGCTGTCAGGTCAGTACCTCAACGCTGTCAAGTCAGTACCTCAACGCTGTCAAGTCAGTACCTTAACGTTGTCAAGTCAGTACCTTGTTAGAATTCAAATAAGATTTTACCATTAATTTGTCTGCCCGTGAGATAATTTGGCACGGCATATTGATGATTCGTAACATCTGTAATCCAATAGTAACTATTTACGTTGTCAATGCCAAACAGGTTGAGGCAGTCTACTCCTAACCATATATTCTTGAATATACTTTTCTTTGTTCTCTCGTTATTGTCGAGCAAACGATAGCTCATACCTATGTCAACACGCTTGTAAGCGGGTGCTCTGAAGTCGTTGCTTTCCAATTCTTTGTGTGGCGCGGAGAATGGTAGACCGTCTGCGAAGGCCAGTTTCATCGACATCTTCCACTTCGTTGTACCTGGGAAATAGTCGGTGAAGAACATATTTATCGCATATTTCTGGTCTGTCGGCAATGGGATACTCTTGCCATTCAGTTTCATTCCTGTATCCATAAGGCTTAATGTAACCCATGAATCGCTTCCCGGAACAAACTCTCCGAATAGGTTAAGGTCGATACCCATAGTGTGTCCGGAGCACCGGTTTTCACCATAATACACTACTTGCACATTGTTGATAGAGTAGGGAACAAGGTTCGACATTGCTTTATAATATGCTTCGGCTGTGAATTTGAACGGTCTGTTCATGACATTAAACCGGTAATCCATCGAACCGATGAAGTGTATAGACCTCTGACTCTTTATTTTCGAGTTCAAGGTAGCTTGTGTTATGCCATTAACGGTTGATGTGTCGCGCAACTCTTTATAGAAAGGTGCCTGATAATAAAGTCCGGTAGCGGCACGGAAAGTGATGTTTCTATTCCATGAAGGAACTATGCTCAATGAAACGCGGGGCGATACAATGCTCTCACCATTGAAGTTCCATCTTGAGAAACGCACACCGTAATTCAGCGTATAGAGCGTAGGGATACTGTCGTTGCCTGATTTGAAATGCCACGTGTCTTGCAGATAAGCCTCAAAGCGGTTGGCGTTTAGCTTATTCTTTGCGCGAAGCGAATAGATTAGGTGGAGGTCTTCACCGTTGTGTGGAATGCTATAGCCTGCCGAGTCGCGATATTCGTATTCCTTAGAGTTCTCTTCAATCTTCTCTATCTTATATGTCAGTCCTCCTTCGATGTTGTGTTTGCGTGTTCTATGCTTCATCATGAGCTTCACGCTTGCCACGTTTGCTTTCAAGTAGTCTCTCGAATGTTGCATATATGTGCCCACTCCGAGGTTTTCGCTCGTCTCGGTCTGCGTGAGCCAATACTGTCCTTGTATGTCATATTTCTCTTGCTCTTTGGTCGAAAAAGCTGATGCAAGGAGCGAAATACTCGTTTTATTATTTTTCAGATAGCGTGTTATGCCGAGTGAACCGAAGAATGTGCGGAACAAATCCTTCTCTTGACCGTCGAAATAAACGCGGAAAGACTTGACATTCTCCATTGTTCCGAAATTTGTCTCGCGGTCTTCCGGCTCGAAGTTATAATGGTTTTCCGATATGTTGCCTATGAAATCGACCTGCCATTTATTGTTCGGTTTCCAACTGAGATATGTCTGATAGTCGAGATAGTTAGGATTGTATTCGCCTTTCGTTTCGAGCGAACCTAACAGATAACGGTTGGTTTTATATCTGAGTCCGTTAGTCCAAGTCAGTTTTTTCGTAGCTAATCCGAAATATCCGCTTGCTCCGAGCATACTCGCCGATATAGAACCCTCAGTTTGTTTCGGGCGCTTATACTTTATATCGAGTGCCGAAGACATCTTATCTCCATACTTGGCTTCAAATCCTCCGGTAGAGAATCCAACACTTTCCACCATGTCCGGATTGATGATAGACAGTCCTTCTTGCTGTCCGCTACGCACAAGGAACGGGCGGTAGACTTCAACATTATTTATATATACGAAGTTTTCGTCGAAAGAACCACCGCGCACATTGTATTGAGACGATAGTTCGCTGTGGGTAGAAACACCAGCCTGACTCTGTATCATCTCTTCTACGGCATTGCCTGTCGCAGACGGACCGTTCTTCACGTTCTTTATATCAAGTTCCTTTGTCGTGCCGTGTTGTGGCGTACTGCCTTCTACAACCACTTCGCCTAATTGGTTGTCATCGAACAACTGAACCAATAATGTCTGCTTGCCCTTAGGGCGGCGCAACACTCTGGTCTTTGCTTTATAGCCCAGCATCGAGTATTTCACTACTATGGAATCCGCACTTTGAAGTTGAAGTGAATACTCGCCTTTAAGATTTGTCATTGTGAATTTGCCCTGCGACAAGACTGATACAGATGCAAGTTCTATCGGGTTGTTGTCTTTATCGGCCACTTTTCCTTGCAGCGTGAATGTTTGAGCCAAAGCAGCAGTGCCGCAAATAAAGATAAATGCGAGCGTTATAATTATATGTCTTATGTCTTGTTTCATATAAAACTATAACGTTCGCATCTGTTAATTATTGCATTTTTGCAGTTATATCATTTCTTTTCATCCAGCCAACTGTCTATTAGTTTGCGTGCGATAGATAGTTTTTCGGGTATTTGAGGCAGGTTATCGCGGTGGAACCAAGCCCCTTTAGATAGCTCTGACCGTTGCAGATGGATGTCGCCGGATACATAATCGGCGCGGAAACCTACCATGAGACCGCACGGATAGGGCCACGGCTGTGAACCGAAGTATTGCAAATTGTCTATTGTGATGCCTGTTTCTTCAAGAACTTCGCGGTGTACGGCCTCTTCAAGTGTCTCTCCCGTCTCTACAAACCCGGCAACAAGACCGAAGAAATCGCCACGGAAGTTTCGCGCATGCACAAGAAGCACCTCGTCGCCACGTCTCACGAGGACTATAACGGCTGTCGCGAGTTGAGGCCAAACCTCTTTTCCGCAGTTTGTGCACCGCTTGGATATGTCAGTATGCATCTTCATTGGTGCTCCGCAGACGCCACAAAACTTAGTGTTGGCATCCCAATAAAGAATCTCCTGGCATTTGCCGGCTTTCAGATACAGTTCTTTTGGCAATTTATAATATGAGGCGCGGAGTCCGCACATCTCATAGCTGGCGTTGTCTGTTACGGGACTGTCAATCATTACGGATTTTGTTTCGTAGTCGTCATCCGGTGCTGTGAGGTCGTGAATGTTATGCCAATCATTCAACTTTATCGGCGGTTCTTCTCCCGATGGTATTGTGTAAGTACCGTCGGGTAGCTTTTCTAATAGTAATTCTGTTTTGCAGAATAAAAACCAATATTTGTTCATAGCAGTATTATGTCATGGTTGTTTTATTTCTATTTGTTTGATTTCATTAGTCGAACAGCAACTTTTTATCTCTCTCCGCTGCCGGAATTGTCCATTTTTCAGGTACAAATCGCCAGTTGTTGTTGGCTTTTGGCGCGATTGTCCCCAACCTTTCTATTTCCTTCATCAGATAGTAACGTTGGTCGCGGTCGCTTTCCCATATTATTCTCTTAGCAAGAGAGTCGCGTGGAATGCCGGCCCCTTTGGTCAGAAGTTCGCCGCCGCCGTTTCCACGGTAGCTGTTCACGGCAACCTTATATTGCTTGTTTTCATCGAAAGGTGTTCCATCCGACATTCTCAATATTCGCACTTTTTTGCCGAAAGGCTGCGTTACGTCAACTTCATAGTCTATTCCTGTCGCGGAATCAAAATTAAATAGGAAGTTTTTGAATCGCGCTCTTTCGTGTTCGTCCTGTGTCTCCTCGTTCAGAAGCAGCAGATGGTCATCAGCCGAAACCATCATGTTTGTCCACAGATCATAGCTCATCTCCAAATGATTGCGTATCTCTTTGCCCGTAAGCAACATCACGTAGAGCTGGTTCTCGTATTTATAGAGGTTGAACATATCGCCGACAGTAACATCACCGGCTGCGATGCTGTCATCTAAAGCCAAAGGCGCATTTAGCGAGATATCCGCTTCCGTGATATTTAGTTGCATATTTTGAATGAAATCGCAGAATGCGCTACTGCCGAAAAAGCCATCCCGTGTGCGTATAGTGTTGCTCAATGAGCCTATTTTCTTGCTCGTAAAAGCCTTTACCGCATCAGTTTGAGGCTTGAAAAAAGTTGTCATTATGCTGTCTACGGCCATTTTGCTAACGTCTGTAATTGAACTCTTGATGGTCTTGCTGCTGATATGATTCTTGTTCTTCGTTATAGTCATAGTGGCCTCTGCAACATTTATTGCGTTGTTCGACGGATTCAAGCATACCACCCGGCCACCTTTGGCATTTGTTTCTATCGAGTTGTGTTCCTTGTGGTCATGTCCGAAGAAGATAATATCGAAGTCTGAGAGTTCTGTTGCCACTTGTTTGGTCGCGTCTTCGGTGTATTCTTCGGTTTTAATGCCACCGTCCCATCCGCTATGAAACAGTCCTATAATGATATCCGCTTTCTCTTTGTCCTTCAGATAGTTGGCTGCTTGTTTCGCACTCTTTGCTATATCCTCAAAGCGTAGCCCTTGCCAGAGTTCTTCTTTGAGCCAACTTGGGATTGCCGGAGTCAGCATTCCGACAATTGCAATCCTTATTCCCTCACGTTCCAAAATGGTGTAGGGCTGTGTATAATATCTTCGTGTGTTGTTGCTTTCAGAGCTGGTGTAGGGGATAGCCTGTTGTTTCAGCGTATCGAAGCATACAATATTTGCGGCTATGACCGGACATTTCACCTCCTTTATCCATTTGTCATAGACGCTGTGTCCGGTTTCTATGTCATGATTTCCTATCGTTACGGCGTCATATTTCATATAGTTTATTACGCTTGCGGCGATGTTTTCCTCGTCCGTATTCACATAATTATAGAAGTAAGATATGGGTTGTCCTTGCAGAATATCGCCGTTATCGAGCAGTATGAGGTTGTCGCCGTATTCTTTTCTCTGTTCCTTTACGTATGTTGATACGCGCGCCAGCGAACCTCTTATCTCTTTACCGGTTGTAAAATCATAGGGAAAGAAACATCCATGAACATCGCTTGTTTCTATAAACTTCAGAGTAACTGTCTTTGGTTGTGCCATACTTGTTGCGCTAATTGTGAGCATTACCATTGATAATGCCGCTATGATTTTCTTCATAAGCAATGTATATTGTTATGCAATACATATATAACTATAAAAAAAGATGGTAATTACTTTTAATTAAGTAACAACCATCTTCATGTTTCGTAGTCGATAGGGGAATCGAACCCCTATGCCAAGATTGAGAATCTTGTATCCTAACCATTAGATGAATCGACCAAGACCTTTGCATTCTTGAACTCTGCCTTTCATTCAATCCCCTTGCGGAAGGAGGGGGATTCGAACCCCCGGTACGGTAACCCGTACGGCAGTTTAGCAAACTGCTGGTTTCAGCCACTCACCCATCCTTCCTTAGGCTCGTTTTTGAATTTGCCAAGCATTGTTCTTAAATGCGGTGCAAAGGTACGGGATTATTTTTATACTGCCAAATATTTAGACAAGAAATTTCAAAAAAAATGCAAATAGGGTTGCAGTTGATATGATGACGAGGCATAATTGGTGCTGAAACATGGCGTTTTGTCGATGATTAGTTGTAACTTTGCAGGCGATATGCAGAGATATTTCATATACCTAAAGTATGACGGAACCAACTATCACGGTTGGCAGGTGCAGCCAAATGGTAATTCCGTGCAGGCCGAACTGGAACGCGGACTGTCAATATTGTTGTCGCATGAGGTGCAGATAGTGGGTGCAGGACGTACAGATACGGGGGTTCATGCGCGTATGATGGTTGCCCATTTAGATTGTGATTCGGCTATTGATTGTCCACAGTTGGCGTATAAATTGAACCGTATTTTGCCACGGGATATTTCCATTGATAGAGTAGAACCTGTTGCATCCGATATGCACGCGCGTTTCTCTGCTCTCTCGCGCACGTACCATTATTATATATATAAGAAGAAAAATCCGTTCTTGCGGCATTATGCTTACCAACTGCGGTATGATGTAGACATTGAGGCTATGAATGATGCGGCGGCTGTCCTGCTTGAAGTGAAAGATTTCGGTGCGTTCTGCAAAGCTGGTTCTGATGTCAAGACTACGTTTTGTAATGTTACGGAGGCTTATTGGTCGGAATGTGAAGACGGCTCTTGGTGCTTCACGATTACGGCAAACCGTTTCTTGCGCAATATGGTACGTGCTGTGGTTGGTACGTTGCTGGATGTCGGCAGGCATCGCATAACGTTAGATGAATTTCGCAAGATAATAGAAAGTGGCAGCAGAACGGCGGCCGGAGAGTCTGTGCCCGGCAACGCATTGTTTCTTGATAGGATAGTTTATTAATACATTATTATATATAGGGGGCTGCGACTCCCGCTTTTAAGGGTTTTAAGGATAAATACAAATGTGGTTAACATTAGCTTTTCTTTCTGCGGCACTGTTGGGTTTTTATGATTCGTTCAAGAAAAAAGCGCTTCAAGGCAATGCTGTTATTCCGGTTTTGTTTCTCAATACTGTGTTCTCTTCAGTAATCTTCCTGCCGCTTATCCTGCTGTCCTACAACACGCGGATGCTCGACAACACAATTTTCTATGTCGCTTCCGGCGGCTGGGAAGTCCATAAATATATTGTTTTGAAGAGTGTTATCGTGCTTTTTTCGTGGTTGTTCGGCTATTTTGGAATAAAGCATTTGCCACTTACGATAGTCGGTCCGATAAATGCTACGCGTCCGGTGATGACCCTCGTCGGTGCTCTGATCGTCTTTGGTGAGCGGCTCAATGTTTACCAATGGATAGGTGTAGTACTCGCGATGCTGTCGTTTATGCTGTTGAGTCGGAGCAGTAAGAAAGAAGGTATCGACTTCAAGCATGATATTTGGATATATTTCATCGTGATAGCCGCGCTGCTTGGTGCGGTGAGCGGACTCTATGACAAGTATCTTATGGCGAGTGTGGACGTTGGAGGACTGGGGCTCGACCGTATGATGGTTCAGGGATGGTACAACATATACCAGTGTTTCTGGATGTTCATAATGCTTGCCATTATCTGGATGCCTGTGCGTCACCGCACAACTCCGTTCCATTGGGATTGGTCTATAATCTTTATCAGCATCTTCCTGTGTACCGCCGATTTCGTATATTTCTATGCTTTGAGCGTACCCGACGCTATGATTTCCATTGTCTCTATGGTGCGTCGTGGTAGCGTTATCGTGTCTTTCCTTTTCGGCGCATTGCTGTTCAGGGAGAAAAATATCAAGTCTAAGGCTCTTGATTTGGCGTTAGTAATGCTCGGAATGTTGTTTTTATATTTCGGTTCGAAATAAAAACCTGGCATTTATTTTGATATTTGATACTATTATAGTAATTTTGCAACGTTTTTGATAACAATAGTAATATGGCACAAAATATATTTCGTGGATTGGGGGTAGCATTGATCACGCCTTTTAATAGTGATGGTTCTGTTGATTACGACTCTTTAGAGAATTTGGTAAAATATCAGATAGAGAGTGGGGCAGACTTCTTTTGTATTCTCGCAACAACAGGCGAGACACCTTGCCTTACGTCGGACGAGAAGGTTAAGATAAAGAATCTTGTCGTTAAAATTGTTGACGGAAAACTCCCTATCCTCATGGGGTGTGGTGGCAATAACACTGCTGCTGTGGTAGAAGAGATAAGAAATACGGACTGGAGCGGTATTGATGGAATCCTCAGCGTATGTCCTTACTATAACAAACCATCGCAGGAAGGGCTCTACCAGCACTTCAAAGCTATTGCCAACGCAAGTCCTCTGCCCGTGGTTCTCTATAATGTTCCTGGCAGAACGGGTATCAATATGAAGCCTCAGACTACTATCCGGCTCGCACAAGACTGTCCTAATGTGGTGGCAATAAAGGAAGCCAGCGGTAGTTTGGAGCAGGTGGATGAGATCATAAAGGGTAAGCCGGCACACTTTGAGGTTATCAGCGGCGATGATGCTCTTACCTTCCCGATGATTGCCTGTGGTGCTGTGGGAGTGATTTCCGTTATCGGAAACGCCCTGCCGAAGGAGTTCTCGCGCATGATACGCTATGAGTTCCGCGGCGAATATGAACCGGCACGTAAGATTCATCATCGCTTTACAGAGCTTTACAGTCTCTTGTTTGTCGATGGAAACCCTGCCGGAGTGAAGGCTCTGCTGTCGGAAATGGGAATGATAAAGAATGAACTGCGTCTTCCGCTTGTACCAACACGTATTACTACAAAGCAGAAAATGGCAGAGATTTTGAAAGGTTTTAAGAGCTAAAATTCATTTCTTTTAGAGCTTATAACTTATTCTTTAGACTTTATAGCTTTATAAAATAGGCAGACAAATGAATACAATAAAAGCGGCAAAGACCAGTTAGTCTTGCCGCTTTTTATAATATAGCCTTGTGTATTTCTACACTTTGATTAATAGTTCTCAGCTCTTATCTCGAAGAAACTCTGTGCGTGCTTGCACACTTCGCAAATTTCAGGAGCGTTCTTGCCGATTACTACGTGGCCACAGTTGCGGCACTGCCATACGGTATCGCCGTCGCGAGAGAAGACAATCTTGTCCTCTATGTTTTTCAATAGCTTCAGATAGCGCTCCTCGTGCAGCTTCTCGATAGCTGCAACGCCGCGGAACTGTGCTGCGATTTCTGTAAAACCTTCAGCTTCAGCTTCCTCGGCCATACGGGAATACATATCCGTCCATTCGTAATTCTCGCCTTCTGCAGCAGCTTTCAGATTCTCAGGAGTAGACTTGATAGAGCCGCCTTCGAGCAATTTGAACCACAGTTTTGCGTGTTCCTTCTCGTTGTTAGATGTCTCCTCAAACAGAGCTGCTATCTGCTGGTAGCCGTCTTTCTTTGCTTTAGAAGCCCAATATTTATACTTCGTGTGTGCTTGCGACTCACCTGCGAATGCCTCTTGCAGGTTCTTCTCAGTTTTTGTACCTTTTAGTTCTTTCATAATACTTTTGTTTATAATGTTGGTAATGTCGTTTCCGATGTTATATTTCCATTGTTTTTATTATGGCAAAGATATGAAATTATATTCAAGGGACAATGTGTTGTCAAGATTATTTTATCAATTTAACAAATGATAGAACTTTCAAAAAATCCGCGAATTTTACAATTAAATCCTCGGATTAACATTACCAGAAAAGTGCAATAACTCATTTTATGTGCGCTATTATTCTGATATAATGAAAAAAGCAGTAACTTTGCACAAGAATATATAAATAAGAAATAATAATATAATCAGGCACAAGAGGCTTTCATGTGCTGATGAAGTGTAAGAAAATATGGCAGATTTCACGCAGAAAGACGAGTGGCGCAGAGACGAACTCGTGAGAACTATAGAACATTCGGTTCAGCGACTGAGTCTTCAGGAACTTGAAGCCCTATACTATGATATGGTCTCGAAGGACTATATAAGATAATGGACAAGTACAATAGGGAAATTCTGCAACTCGCCTTGCCATCGGTGGTGTCTAACATCACGGTGCCGCTGCTCGGTCTTGTGGATGTGGCTATAGCCGGACACATCGGCGATGCGACGTATATCGGAGCGATAGCTATCGGCTCAATGATTTTCAATATTATCTATTGGGTATTCGGTTTCCTGCGTATGGGAACGAGTGGAATGACATCTCAGGCTCTCGGTCGACGCGATTTGGCTGAGGTGATGCGCACTCTGGTGCGAGCGTTGTGTGTCGGAATTGGTGTTGCCTTGTGTTTCGTGGTGCTGCAAGTACCCTTGCGGATGGCTGCTCTCTGTTTGATGAATACACCCGATGATATCGTTCCACTTGTCTCGCGCTACTTCAATATAGTGATTTGGGGCGCACCGGCGATGCTTGGACTATATGGAATGACGGGCTGGTATGTGGGAATGCAGAACACCCGTGTGCCGATGGTGGTGGCGATAGCGCAGAATGTGGTGAATATAGGTATGAGTATGCTGCTTGTTTTCGGGCTCAGAATGCGCATCGAGGGTGTCGCTCTCGGTACTCTGACGGCGCAATGGGCGGGCTTCGTGATGGCTCTTGTGATATGGCGTGCGCGATATGGCCGACTTGTTCCTTATCTGACGGCCGGCCGGACCTTGCTGTCGAGGGTAGGAGAGATAATCCTTCATGAGCGTGGCAAGTGGGGACATTTCTTCACTGTCAATAGAGATATATTCCTTCGGACGTTATGTCTTGTTGCCGTCAATTTGTTTTTTACGTCGGCCGGAGCCTTGCAGGGAGCTACGGTACTTGCTGTAAACACGCTTCTTATGACGCTTTTCACGCTTTTCTCATACATTATGGACGGCTTCGCCCATGCCGGAGAAGCCTTGTCGGGACGATATTATGGTGCGGGAAATGTGGAGGCGTTTCGCGATACTGTGCGCAAACTGTTTGTTTGGGCTACGGGAGTGTCGCTCGTTTTCACCTTATTATATATAGGTGGAGGCTCTGGGTTCCTATCGTTGCTTACGGACGACAGAACGGTTATCGAGGCTTCTGCCGATTATGTGGTTTGGGCTTATGCTATTCCATTGGCCGGTATGGCTGCGTTTGTGTTCGATGGAATCTTTATCGGAGTAACGGCCACGCGTGGAATGCTCCAGTCTTCGTTTGTGGCAACGGCCGTGTTCTTCGCCGTATATTATCTATTGCGTGTCGGGTATCACAACCATGCGCTTTGGCTCGCGCTCCTTTTATATCTTGTTTGCCGCGGACTGGTGCAGGCGTTCCTGTACAGACGCATTCATTTAAGGAAATAATCTGAAAATATGAAAATGAGTTTTCTCTTGTTTTTGTTGCTTCCTGTTCTCGCTGCCGTCTATGTTAGCTGGCGCGTATGGCATATCCTGCCGTTGGCAGAAGTATGGAAAGCTGGTATTGTGGTGTTGCTTTGGTTATGGCTCGGACTGATGATAGCCAACTTCTTCGTGATTGACAAGATGCCTTTGGAGCTTGGAACGGTAGCTTACACGGTGGGCAACTCATGGCTTTTTGTGTTGCTCTATCTTTTTCTCGCTTTCCTTATGCTCGACCTCGGTCGTGTTGTGCGTCTTGTTCCCAATTCCTTCCTTAATGCGAGTGCGGTTGGTACTTTGTCTGTTTTTGGTTTCGTCGCAGTATTATTGACATTCGGTAATGTTCGCTATCACAACAAAGTGCGCATCCCTTTGGCTCAGACAACATATAAAAAGTTGTCTAAACCGCTTCGGATAGTGATGATGAGCGACCTCCATCTGGGCTATCACAATCGCCGCGCGGAGTTTTCCCGGTGGGTGGATATGGTGAACGAGGAGCATCCTGATGTGATACTCATAGCCGGAGATGTTATAGATATGAGCATGAAACCGCTTATCGATGAAGATATGGCGGCGGAGTTTCGTCGTTTGGAAGCTCCTGTTTATGCCTGCATCGGCAATCATGAGTATATCACGGGCAATGCAAAGGCGCGTGATTTCTATCGCCGTGCTGGCATAAATCTGCTTCGTGATAGTGTGGCGGTGTGTGGAGATTTGTGCATAATAGGCCGCGATGACTATTCAAACCGCCGTCGCAAACCTTTGTCAGAGCTTATGAAAGCTGCCGATACGGCTAAATACATGATACTTCTCGATCATCAGCCGTGGCATCTTGAGCAAGCAGAGCAGGCTGGAATAGACTTCCAGTTTAGCGGGCATACGCACGAGGGGCAGGTATTCCCTGCCAATCTTATCGTGAAAGCCATATACGAGAAGTCTTACGGTGCCTATCAACGTGGCAATACACATTATTATATAAGTTCGGGAATCGGTATTTGGGGCGGTTGCTATCGCATCGGAACACGCTCAGAATATGTCGTTATGGTGCTTAATCAGCATTGATGGTAAACAATATAAAAGGCTGTATCGTGATTGCGACACAGCCTTTTTCGTATTATTCGTATTTTATTTATTATTCTTATTCTTGATTTTCTCAACGTATGCGTCTATTGCGGCAACTGCAGTGATATTGACAACATCCCTTACAGAACATTCTGAGTCTGTGAAGTGGATAGGTTTGTTGAGTCCCATCTGTATCGGGCCGATGATTTCCACATCATTGCTTAGCATCTGTAACAGTTTGAATGCTGAGCGGGCACTTGTCAAATTAGGGAAAACGAGTGTGTTGACATCTTTGCCTACCAGTTTTGAGAATGGATATTTCTGGTCTCTCAACTCTTTATTCAATGCATATCCGATTTGCATCTCACCGTCTACACACAAGTCTGGATTCTCCTCATGCAATCTTGCTACGGCGTTTTTCACTTTTATGGAGCCGGCCGTCTTGTCCGAACCGAAGTTCGAGTAGCTTATCATGGATATTATCGGTTGCTCGTTGAAGAATGAAACAGTATGCGAAGCAAGTTGTGTTATATCCACCAAATCCTCAGTTGTCGGGTCGCTGTTTATGAGTGTATCACCGAGATAGAGAGCTCCCTTAGGGCTATTCACGATGTGCATAGTGCCAAAGGTTGAGTGTCCGGGACGTATTCCTATGACATCTTTTGCCACTTTCGTCGTGTTTGAGTATTTTGTGTATAATCCTGTGATAAAAGCATCGGCATCACCGGTTTCGACCATCATCATTCCGAAATAGTTGCGTTCATACATCTTGTCGTATGCTTCCTGGAATGTATAGCCTTCGCGGGCGCGTTTTTCGGCAAGGTGTTTTGCGTATGTTGCACGTCGTCCTTGCTCGTGGTCTGCGCGCATATCTATCAACTCTATGCCTGTGAGGTCGAGTTTCAAGCGTGCGGCCATACGTCTCAAACGGTCAGGGTTACCCAGAAGGATAGGTTGGCATATTCCTTCCGACTTCGCCTGTACAGCTGCTTTCATCATGGTGTTATGCTCACCTTCGGCGAATACAATGCGTTGTGGATGCTTTGCAGCCGTAAGATGCAAGTTGCGTGTAAGTTTTGTTTCCTGACCGAGAAGCTGACGCAAGTTCTGCTTGTATTGTTCCCAGTCCGTAATCTCAGTTCTTGCCACGCCACTTTCGATTGCCGCTTTTGCCACAGCTGAACTAACTTCCGTAATCAGTCGTGGGTCGATAGGTTTTGGTATAAAGTATTGTGGGCCGAAACTAAGGTCGTTAACGTGATAAACCTCGTTAACCACATCCGGAATCGGTTGCTTTGCCAAGTCTGCAATAGCGAGTACGGCTGCCATTTTCATTTCCTCGTTGATGGCACGTGCGTGTACGTCAAGAGCTCCACGGAAGATATAAGGGAAGCCGATAACGTTGTTTATCTGATTAGGGTAATCACTACGGCCCGTAGAAATAAGTACATCAGGGCGTGCGGCCATTGCGTCTTCGTATGAAATTTCCGGAACAGGATTTGCCAATGCGAATACTATTGGTGATGCGGCCATAGAACGCACCATGTCTTGTGTAAGTACGTTACCTTTGGAGAGACCGACGAATACATCAGCGCCTTTTAATGCTTCTTCCAAAGTGTGCACATCTTTTCTGTCTGTGGCGAAAAGAGCCTTTTGCGGTGTAAGATTTGTGCGGTCGGAAGTGATAACACCCTTAGAGTCCAACATTACGACATTCTCTTTGCGGACGCCAAGTGCCACATAAAGTTTTGTGCATGAAATAGCGGCAGCACCAGCTCCGTTGACAACGACCTTTACCTTAGTAATGTCTTTGCCTGCTACTTCCAAAGCATTTTTCAGTCCGGCAGCAGATATGATGGCTGTTCCGTGCTGGTCATCGTGCATAACTGGAATGTCGAGCGACTTCTTTAAGCGTTCCTCTATCTTAAAACATTCTGGTGCTTTGATGTCTTCAAGGTTGATACCACCGAACGATGGAGCTATTTTTTCTACCGTTTCGCAGAATTTATCGGGGTCTTTCTCATCTATTTCTATGTCGAATACGTCTATTCCACCATAAATCTTAAACAGCAATCCTTTACCTTCCATTACCGGCTTGCCGCTCATCGCACCAATATCTCCAAGTCCGAGTACAGCCGTACCATTACTTATTACGGCAACAAGGTTTCCTTTGTCTGTATATTTATATACATCATTCGGAGTCTGTTGTATCTCCAGGCATGGATATGCCACACCGGGCGAATATGCAAGAGACAAGTCTGTTTGTGTGCGATAGGGTTTTGTCGGTTTTACTTCAATCTTTCCCGGGCGGCCGTTTGAGTGATATTCTAATGCCGCCTCTTTCGTAATCTTTACCATAGTGTTATCTTGTTGTTTCTATTTTGCACAAAAAAATATGTATGTGCAAAGGTAATAAAAACTATATTAAAAGATTTAGGTTTATAAAAGTTTTTTGTAATTTTGCACAAAATTACATTCTTATACGTAAAACATGAAGGTTGATAATTCTTATAGGCAGAATTTGAAAGTAAAAATCGTAGCAACCGCAACGTCAATGTTTCATAAACATGGAATAAAATCTGTGAAGATGGATGATATTGCCAATGCACTTTCTATATCTAAACGTACGCTTTATGAGATTTATGACAACAAAGAGGATTTGTTATATGAAGTTGTTTGCACTCACGAGCTTGAGAGTCGCAATCGCATAAAACAGCTTAATGAGTCCGGAGCTAATGTAATGGATATCTTGATAGGATATTTGAAAGACTCTTTGGTGGAGTTGGGCAAAATAGAGCCAATCTTTTTAGAGGAAATCCGTAAATATCCTAATGTGATGATGCAACTCAAACAGACAAAGGAGATGCGGCGGAAAGAGGCTATTGCGTTCTTTAAGCGAGGGGTAGACGAAGGATATTTTTTGGAGAATGTAAATTTTGAAATTCTGAGAACACTTAGTGATTTAGCCATGTCTGGTGCAATGAGCTCTTCATTGGATAAGAAATATGACATCAAAGAGCTTTTTCACACTTTCATATTTTTATTTATTAGAAGTATATGTACGTTGAAAGGCATTAAGGTTCTCGATGATTTTAATAATAATATAAGGTGAACAGGATGAGAGACAATACACAAAAAACATTTATTTTTGTCGGACTTATATTCTTGATATTATTATTGCTTCATTTGTTGCCGTCATTGAGTGTTTTCGATACGCCTCTTCGCAGGGTCAGTATTCTTAGCGAAATATCGGATTCCCCACTCGATAAAGAACAAAAAGATGTAATACCAAAACCGGTAGAGCCGAAGAGAGAAGCTCTCGTAAGTACGGATAAAAACGGCAAGAAGATTAGTTTTAAGGAGAATTGGCCTAAAGGCGTGCAACGTATTGTTGACTTTTCAAACGGAAAAGCCGGCGGAATGGCTCATTTCTATGCACTTCTCGATTCGCTTTCACGTCACAAATCCATAGGCAGACCTGTGCGCGTGGCATATTATGGCGACTCTTTTATAGAGGGAGACATCCTTGTTTCCGACTTGCGCGAGCTTATGCAAGCCCGTTATGGAGGATATGGAGTGGGATGGATAGATGCCGGCAACGAACTGAATAAATATAAACGCACCATCTTGCACAGCTTCTCTGGTCTGACAGAACACATGGTTATGAAGCGCGACAGCTATACTTTTGCGAATGGAGGTATAGCTGAACGCTATTATCCGATGGCTTCCGGTGCAAGTGTCAGTTTGCATTCAAAGGCGGAATATCCCCATGTGGCTAAATGGAATGTAGCCCGTCTCTATTGCAAAGCGCCAGCAGGACTTAGTATAAATATGTCTGTCGATGGTGGGACTTCCTCGTTTAGGTCTCTTGGAGCTGCATCCGGTTTGCAGGTTGTTGAGACTAAACAGTCAATGAACAATATTCATTATTCACTTTCCGGAAGTGGAGCTACCTTGTTTGGTGTAGCCTTAGAGTCGGATAATGGCATCATAATTGATAATTTCAGTATGCGAGGTTCGTCTGGAACCACATTGTCGAAGATTCCGGAAGCCACTTTGTGCGATTTTAATAGCAAGCGTCCATACGACCTTATTATATTACAGTTCGGTATGAATGCCATTACAGCCAAATCAACAAGCAAACAAGTTGAGGCGTATATGCAGTCGATGAAGTCTGTAGTGGCTCACTTCAAGAAATGTTTCCCCGAAGCCAGTCTGCTCATTGTGAGCACGCCCGACCGTGGAACACGCACTTCAAACGGCATCGGAACGATGCGTGGCGTAGAGATGTTGGCAGGATACCAAGAGAAGTTGGCGTCAGAGACTGGGGTGGCGTTTTATAATCTGTTCTTGGCGATGGGTGGCGAAGGCTCTATGGGACGCTTGACCGGACAGGGGTGTGGCTCTAAAGACTTCGTACACATTAATTATAAAGGTGGAAAGATAATATCGAAACACATTTTCGACTCGTTTGTTGCAGGACAAAAGAACTGGACCAATAGGCAGAAAGCTATAAAAGAAAGCATGGAATAATGGATGTATTATATAAGATTCTAAACATACTTCAGTATAACCCCAAAGAACCGATGATATTCTCTTCGGGAATCTTCTTGGCGTTATTTGTTATTTTCACATTATTATATATGGCTCTGAGAAAGAAGCTCACGGCAAGATTGTTGTTCGTGACCTTGTTTTCTTACTATTTCTATTATAAGAGCAGTGGCCTGTACTTCTTCCTTTTGGGAGTTGTTACGGTCAGCGACTACTATATAGCTAATGCCATAGCGCGCCGAAAAGGTAATAAGAAAGCGCAAAAGTGGCTGATTGCTTTGAGTATGGTCATTGATTTGGGGCTGTTGTCATACTTCAAGTACACCAATTTCTTGGCGGGAATGATTTCGCAGGCTATTGGCAATAACTTCCAACCGTGGGATATATTTCTTCCTGTGGGCATCAGTTTCTTTACGTTTCAGAGCATGAGCTACACCATAGACGTCTATCGTGGCACGCTGAAGCCGTTGCCTTCATTGCTCGATTACGCATTCTACGTGTCTTTCTTCCCGCAACTTGTCGCCGGCCCTATTGTCAGAGCGAGCGATTTCGTGCCACAGATACGCAAACCGCTTTGCGTCACGCCAGATATGTTTGCGCGCGGAGTTTATTTTGTGCTTATCGGATTGTTCAAAAAAGCTGTAATCAGCGATTATATAAGCCTTAATTTCGTTGACCGTATATTCGATAACCCGACGTTGTTCTCGGGTGGCGAAATTCTGTTGGGATTGTATGGTTACAGCATTCAGATTTATTGCGATTTCTCTGGATATAGCGATATGGCAATCGGTATTGCTTTGTTGCTTGGTTTCCACTTTCCTATAAACTTCAATGCTCCATTCAAGGCCGACTCTCTTTCCGACTTCTGGCGGCGTTGGCACATATCCTTGTCTTCTTGGATTCGCGATTATGTCTATATTTCTTTGGGAGGAAGCCGTGTGGGCAAGGTCAGAATGTATGTTAATCAGATGATAGCCATGACGCTTTGTGGCCTTTGGCACGGTGCAAGTCTCAACTTTGTTATTTGGGGAGCTGTGCATGGAGCGCTTGTTTGCATACATAAATTCTTCTCCCAGGTTGTCATGCGCCACGACAGACATTATCATCCGGCCGGCCTCCGCCGTTTCTTTGCCGTGATAATCACTTTCCATTTGCTGTGTCTTACTTGGATTTTATTCCGCAACCAAGACTTTACGGTAGCTCATACAATGTTCGACAGGCTGTTTACGAAATTCGAGCCAGAGCTTTTGCCGCGTGTCATTGAGGGGTATAAGTATGTGTTCATGATGATTGCCTTTGCCTTTATCACTCATTGGTTGCCTTCATCATGGGAAGAAAAGATAGTTCTCGGAATTAAAAAGGGTGGAGTAGTGGTTGCGGCCTTACTTGTAGTTGCTGTGATTTATATCGTGATTCAGGTGAAGAGCAGCGAAGTTCAGCCGTTCATCTATTTCCAGTTCTAAGCCATTTAGATATTCCCCTGACTTGCAAAGGGATTGTATTTGAATTTCAGTCGCATGGTGAAGTTTGAGTAATTTTGGCGTAGTACTTGAGTATTTTGGGTGTAGTACTTGAGTATTTTGGGTGTAGTACTTGAGTATTTTGGGTGTAGTACTCGAGTATTTTGGGTGTAGTACTCGAGTAATTCGGGCTTGATTATTTGAGTAATTTAGGCTTGATTACTTGAGTATTTTGGGCTTAGTACTGCACTGTTTGTGTCGTTTAAGATTTTTCTTTATCAGCCATTCGGCAATTACGATGAGTACATAGAATATAATTACAGCTTGTGGGATTGATATCTGTGATATAAAAATTAAACGCCCATGGGATATTATCCTGTGGGCGTTTACTTTTTATAGTTTACTTTTTCCCCTATATAAAGTATCGGGAAGATTTTGTTATTCCTTTATCATTTCTACGGAGCGGCGGATGAAACTGTCGAGAGCAGCACCCTTAAGCATACCGTTTTGCAACAATGCGAGGTCGATAATCTGATGAACGATGTTGTTGTCTTTTGCGTATGAGGCGATGATGGCGTTCTTCTTGCTCTTCTGTTCGTCTATAGCCTTCTGCGTATTCTGTAAATCGTCCTTCTCTTCCTGTGTGATTTCTTCCGGCTTTTTCTTGTCCTGTTCCTGACGGAGCACAGCCAGACGGGCCTCCTGACCTCGAATCTCACCGAGAACAGGCTTCAGTTCTTCTTCGGTCTTTGCGGTCGCGTCGCTCAATACTTTCTTGACCAAAGGATGCTCGCAGTTGAGAACCATGCTGTATGAATCCGGCATCTGAGCATAGAAACTCATTCCTGCCTGATAGCGGCTCATCTCCTTCATGCGGCGCATATACTCGTTCTGAGTTATAATGACCGGCTGGGCAGATTCGCCGAGGGCCTGAATATCTACATTAAAGTCGGTCTTATCCAACGATGGCAGTTGCGAACGGAATACTTCTGACAATTTGTCACGTTCCTCGTCGCTCAGTTCAGCCTTCTTTGCATCCTCCTTTACTATCAGGCGGTCAACGATATCAGCATCGACACGAGTGAAGCGGCTCTTTTCAAACTTCTGTTCGAGCATTGAGACAACAGGAACGTCGAGCTGGCCGTCGAGCATCAGTACGCTATATCCTTTAGCCTTTGCAGCCTCAATATATGTATATTGCTCCTCTTTGTCTGTCGCATACAGATAAACGAGCTGGCTTTCCTTGTCAGTCTGGTTGTCCTTTATCAGCGTCTTGTATTCGTCAAACGTAAAGTACTTTCCGTCTACATCCTTAAGCAGCGCGAAATCCTTTGCGCGGTCATAGAAGTCCTCCTGCGAAAGCATACCGTAGTTGATGAAAATCTTCAGGTCGTCCCACTTGCCTTCGTAGTCCTTGCGGTCTTCCTTGAAAATACTGTTCAGACGGTCTGCCACTTTCTTTGTGATATATGTAGAGATTTTCTTCACGTTGGCATCGCTTTGCAGATACGAACGGCTCACGTTAAGCGGAATATCTGGTGAGTCGATGACACCGTGCAACAGTGTGAGGAACTCCGGTACGATTCCTTCGACCTGATCGGTTACGAATACCTGATTGCAATAGAGTTGTATCTTGTTGCGCTGGAGTTCGATATTCGATTTTATGCGTGGGAAATACAGGATACCTGTTAGGTTGAACGGATAATCGACATTCAAGTGAATCCAGAACAATGGCTCATCCTGCATCGGATAGAGTGTGCGGTAGAAACTCTTGTAATCCTCATCTTTCAATGTGCTTGGGGCTTTTGTCCACAGCGGCTCTACGTTGTTGATGACATTGTCCTCGTCGGTCTCGCTCTGCTTACCGTCTTTCCATTCTGTCTTTTTGCCGAAAGCCACAGGCACGGCCATGAATTTGCAGTACTTGTTCAGCAGTTCTTCAATCTTGTGCTTCTCCAAGAACTCCTTGCAATCATCGTCTATGTGCAGGATGATATCGCTTCCTCGCTCGGCTTTGTCGGCATCTTCGATGGTGAACGACGGACTTCCGTCGCAACTCCATTTCACAGCCTTTGCTCCGTCCTTGTAACTCTTGGTGATAATCTCCACCTTATTACTTACCATGAATGAGCTGTAAAAGCCCAGACCGAAGTGTCCGATGATGGCGTTGGCGTTGTCCTTGTATTTGTCGAGGAAATCGCTTACGCCCGAGAATGCAATCTGATTGATGTATTTGTCAATCTCTTCCTCTGTCATACCTATTCCGTGGTCGCTTATAGTCAGTGTCTTTGCCTTCTCGTCGAGGCTCACGTGTACGGTTATGTCGCCCAATTCGCCTTTGAAATCGCCTTTCTGTGCGAGAGTCTTTATTTTCTGAGTGGCGTCGACGGCGTTGCTCACCATCTCGCGCAAGAAGATTTCATGGTCTGAATACAAGAACTTTTTGATGACGGGGAATATGTTCTCGGTTGTAACCCCAATATTACCTGTTTGCATATCTGTATTTGTTTATTAATGTTCTGTACAATGAGTTTACAAATACCGTGCCAAAAAAGAGTATTAAAAAAGCAAAAAACAGCGTCTTTTATTTCGTATCTCATGTTTTTGTGCTATATTTGCAATATATCTACTATAAGAACTAATATTTATGACATTTACAAAAAATAACAATACTATAATATGTCATTATTATAAGGAGCACCGGAATGATATTTTTCTATTCGTGTGTGGCCGTATTGGCGACTCTTGTGTTGCCGAAGACATCGTGCAAACGGTTTTCGAGCGACTTCTTTGTTCTACAAGAATGATAACGGAAGTTACGCTTCCAGCATTGGTTTGGCACGTGGCACGTAATCTTATATATGATTACTGGCGTCATCATAGGGCCGTGGAGGAGTATGAACACAGATTGTTGCGCACCCCTTATTGCAACAGCAATGATGCTGACGATGTGGAAATAATATATTCGGCAAAGGAAATAAATGAGATATTGGAGCGCGGAATAGCACGTCTCACATCGAAACAACGTGAGATATACCAGATGAACATATACAATGGACTGAAAGTTTCAGAGATTTCCGATGCTCTGAAACTAAATTATAAAAGCGTAGAAAACCTTTTAGGAGCAGCGAGAAAGTCTGTAAGACAGTATGTCGGTATGCAAATGGCAATCTGACATACTGCTATGTAGTTGCCGTTCCCTATTTGAATGCCACGACTTCCTTTAGGTCGGGTGTGAGATAGAATGTGTATTTCACCTCCTCGTTTCCCCTTTCCATCGTTACAGTCATATACATGAGCTGTTTGCCTTTCTTGTCGGCATACGCTATACCTTTTTTATATGCGTTGCTTTGTGCCATGTTCTGACGCATCAGTTTTATCGCTTCGGGCGTAACGTAGTTGGTGGAATCTATGTCGGTGTAGCTTTCTATGCTATAATCATTATCAGTGAAGTTGGCCGAGATAAACTCTTTTACGGTCGACTTTGCCTCATGCTTCTTGCCACATGATGCGAGTAGGAGGGCGCAACACGCTAATGCGAGTATCGAAATTTTATTCATCATTTCCTTGTCTTATACCTTATTATATATAATGCAGGTGTTATAATATTCTTCCTATAAACATAAAAAGCATGAATGATTCCGTTTTTTGCAGAACCATTCATGCTTTCATGTATCGTTATTTTATTTCTTAGGTGCATTCTTTAGTATCGCGAGCAGATGGTCCCATACCATTTGAACGGTAGGAATGAGCAGTCGCTCGTCCGGAGAGTGTACTCCCCTGAGTGTCGGACCGAATGAAACCATGTCGAGATGCGGGTATTTCTCAGAGAACAGTCCACATTCCAAGCCAGCGTGTATGCCCAAAACTTTAGGCTCTTTGCCGAACAACTCCTTGTAAGTCTCTACAGCTGTCTTGGTCAATTCGCTGTTTGCGTTCATTTTCCATGCCGGATAACCGTCGCCTTGCACGACCTCTGCGCCTGCCAATTGGAACAGGGCCTTTATGGTATTGGCCTGATTATCAAGTGCGCTCATAACGTTACTGCGCTGCGAAGTTACTACAACCACATTATTGTCAGAAGTGTTGACGCTTGCAGTATTCGTCGAAGTCTCAACCATCCATGCCAAAGCCTCGTCCTGGCACATGGCAAATACACCGTTGTCTATTGCCTGCAACGCCTGTATCAGCTTGGTGCTTACTTCCAAAGGCAATACCTTTTGCGCATCTGTGCTACCCATTTCAAACACCATGTTCTGCTCCGTAACGTGATATTCTTCCTCTATTTCAGTCGCAAATACGTTCCAATCAACTCTTACGTCTTCCTTGTTTGCTGTCGGAACGGCAAATACCACAACGCCGTCTCTCGGAATTGCGTTGTGCAACTTGCCGCCATTGAAGCTCGCGAGGCGCACGCCGTAACGCTCCTGAACGTTATACATGAATCGAGAAAGTATCTTTATAGCATTCGCACGTTTCTTGTTGATGTCGTCGCCGGAGTGTCCTCCCTTCAATCCTTTCAGTGAAATCTGCATGAAGAAAAGTCCTTCGGGTGCGTCCTCCTTTTCAAAAGAGAATGTCGCGGTTGTATTTTTACCACCTGCACACGATACGAATATCTGTCCCTCGTCTTCAGAATCCAGGTTTATGAGCATATCTCCGGTCATGAATCCTGCTTTCATGCCCATTGCACCGGTAAGTCCTGTTTCTTCGTCGCGTGTGAAAACGCATTCTATCGGACCGTGTTCTATGTCGTCGCTGGCAAGGATAGCCAACTCAATTGCCACTCCGATACCGTCGTCGGCTCCAAGTGTGGTGCCCTTCGCACCCATCCATTCACCGTCCACGTATGTCTGTATGGCATCTTTGTGGAAGTCGAAGTCGACATCTACGAGCTTCTCGCATACCATATCCATGTGGCTTTGCAGTATTAATGTCTTGCGGTTCTCATATCCGGAAGTGGCCGGTTTGCGTATCAGCACGTTGCCTGTCTCGTCGGTTATAGTCTCCAGACCGTGACTTTTTCCGAACTCTTGCAGAAACTCTATCATCTTTTCCTCGTGCTTTGACGGGCGGGGAATTGCGTTTACTTTTGCGAACTGCTCGAACACGCGAGCCGGTTTCAATTCTATTGTACTCATTGCTTTAATTGTATTTTGTATTTGAAAAAACGTTATTCTTTTGTTGTTTTAATGTTTGTAAGCCTCTCGAATTATATGTTTTAAGGTAAAAACAAATGAAATTGTTTTGTCCTTCGGTCATTTTCCACTACCTTTGCATTCGGAATCCCTTTTGCGCTTACCATTCATGGTGGAGTTTATGGGATTGTTGGCAGTGCAAAAATAATAAAAAATGGTAGAAACATTAATCTTGACCGTGTTAATAATTGCTATTGGAATGGCATTATTCTGTGTAAAGGTGTTTGCGAGAAAAAACGGAAAGTTTTCTTCTCAGCATATTCATGACAACCCTGCGCTGCGCAAACTGGGCATTCATTGCGTGCTTGACCAAGACCGTGAGGCGCGTGCCCATAAGAATAAGGTGAAGGAAAGACGCGGATAAACATCCGCTACTTGCGTATATATCTATAATAATGAATATAAAAACATTAAAGAAATAAGACATGAAAAAGATTATCAGTACTATGGCAGTGGCTACATTCGTAGCTTGTGCTTTCACATCGTGCAACAATCAGCCACAACAGAACGACACTAAGGCTGCTACAAATGCAGAAGCTCCGAAGGCTGAGCAGAAAATAGCATACGTAGAGGTGGATTCTATAATGAGTCAATATACATATTGGAAGGACGTTACAAAGCTGATGCAGCAGAAAGAGCAGAATATTCAGAAGACTTTGGCAGGCAAGCAGCAGAGCTTGCAGCAGGCAGCGGCAAACTTCCAGCAGGGCATTCAGTCTAACAAGTACACACAGCAGCAGGCTCAGCAGATTCAGGCAAGCCTTCAGAAGCAGGCGCAGGATGCCGATGGACTGCAGCAACGTCTTGGTGCTGAGTATCAGAGCGAGGTAGCAAAGTATAACAAAGCTCTCTCTGACAGTATTCACAACTATCTGAATGTTTTCAATAAGGACAAGAAATACGCAATGATTCTTGCAAAGCAGGGCGATAATATCCTTTATGCCGACAAGGCAAACGACATTACCGATGTGGTAGTGAAGGGCTTGAATAAGGCTTATAAGGGAATGAAGAAATAATTATATCAATGGGTTTCCTGTAGGAATCCTATGATGGCGCAAATATTTACGAATCAGATGGGCTATATCTTACATCTTGTAGTATGCCGCTCGTGAATGTTTGCGCCATTATTTGTTTAGTTACAATTAAACTATGACGCGCAAGGAAAGATATAATTATATTATAGAATACTTCCAAAAACGAATGCCGGAAGTAACAACAGAATTGGAATTCGGCACCGCCTTTCAGCTTTTGTGTGCCACTTTGCTCAGCGCACAGTGTACAGACAAGCGCATAAATCAAGTTACGCCGGCATTGTTCCGCCGTTATCCTACTCCAGAAGAAATGGCTAAAGCTGAGCCTGAGGATGTATTTGAATTCATACGCAGCGTGTCTTATCCAAATTCAAAGGCGAAGCACCTCGTAGAAATGGCTCGTATGATAGTGGCTAATTACGGCGGTGAGGTGCCTGAAGGACTTGATGAACTCGTGAAACTGCCAGGAGTAGGGCGCAAGACGGCCAACGTGATACAGGCTGTATGGTTTGGTAAGTCAACAATGGCCGTGGATACGCACGTCTTCAGGGTGAGCCACCGTATGGGGCTTGTGCCCAAAACGGCAAATACTCCTTATAAGGTGGAGCGTTGTCTCATTGCAAATATTCCCGAGGATGTGGTGCCTAAAGCGCATCATTGGTTGTTGTTGCACGGGCGTTATGTTTGCACGAGCCGTATACCGAAATGTGATAAATGCGAGTTTGGCAATATTTGCCCTAAAATATTGGAGGGTAGTAAGTTATAGAGGATTATGAAAGTAAAGCAAATATTAGGATTCCTGCGTGATGTAGCGGCAAACAATAATCGTGAATGGTTTGCTGCGCACAAGGATAAGTACTTGGAATGTAAGGCTGATTTCGAAGAGGGAGTGGCTCAACTGATAGGGCGTATTGCCGAGTTCGACCCTAACATAGCTCATCTTGAGCCGAAAGACTGTTGTTACAGATTCTATCGTGACGTGCGTTTTTCTGAAGATAAGTCACCCTATAAGCGGCATTTTGGAGCATATATATGCGAGCGCGGCAAGAAAAGTCTTCGCGCCGGATATTACATACATATACAGCCAGGCCGTTGCTTCATATCCTGCGGTTCATATTGGTTGCCTACTAATATTCTCACGGCGTGCCGAAATGAGATTATGGGCAATATAGACGAGTGGATGAGGTGCGTAGACAATAAACGTTTTGTCAGTCTTTATGGTTATCCAAACAAGGGCGTGATGTCCGATGAGAATGAAGATTTCAGCGAAAAAGGTTTCGGATTGGCATCTTTGAAGACGTGTCCGAAGGATTTTCCGCGCGATTATGAGCATATTGAGTATTTGCGCATGAAGGATTATGCCACATGGCATCGTGTGCCGGATGATTTCTTTGATGATAAGGATTGGGTAGAGAAGGTCGCAAAAATGTTTGAGGTGGCAAAGCCGATGAATTATTTTATCAATTCGGTGGTCGCTGATTATGACTGATTTCGTAAATATTTTTATAAAAAAATCTTTACATTACAAAATTGATTCTTGCGCGTGAATATCTGTTAAAATAAGGCTTTTTTAGCCCTATTTCCATATTTCTTACCCTTAAAACAAGATCGGAGAAGTCTTAAAATAGTACTAAAATGGTACTAAAGTGCCGTTTTTAGCCTCATAAACGGCCGTTTTTTTAATAAAAATGCGTCTTGAAAATACTGGAAAAAGGCCTTTTCTTTCCCGTTTAACGTTTGTTGGCTTTCTTAAAGTAGCCACTCAAGGCTGTTAAGATAGCCACTGAACGCTGTTAAGGTAGCCACAGAAGAGGCTTAAGGCAGGCACTCAAGAGGGTTAAAGTAGCCACCTGAGATGGTTAAGTGGCTACTTTGAGGGCTTTGAGAGCCTTTTTTATCAATTTCAAAGATGCAGGAAAAATACTTTCAAAAGGCTAATTTGAGATGAGATGAGGTAAGTTTCTGATAGTCAGGGCTTTATATTAAAACTGCCAAAAACGCCGTATTTTGCGATATTTCCAAGCAAAAAAGATTTCGTTTGTAAATTCGCAATTCTGAGAGCGATACTTGTAAGGATTTTCCGGAGAATGACTTAGAATTTTTAGGGCCAAAAAGAAAGACTAAAATTAGCCTTACGAATTGTGAAAATGTGCAATTCATAAGGCTTGTATATATTAATGGGAGTGTTCTATAAATAATCTTTCTTAGTGTATTCTGCTTCAAAAAGGGTAGTGCTTGGAGACTTTTCCGAGTGATATACGTATTTGATATTAAAGCCGGCCTGCTTGTAAACTTTCAGTTGGGTGGATGCTTTCAGACTCTTTAGCAGCGTTTTTCGCAGTTCGTCTTTCTGCTTGTTTATGATTTCTGTATCGTCCGCCTTGTCGCATAATGTGTAGTAATAGTTCACTGTGCGAGACGATTTGTCGAATGTGATACTGTCCATGCGCGTGAAATTGACCGTAGGAGTAGGGCAGTTCTTCTCCGTATATTCTTTGGTTTCGCGTGCGGCACGGTCTTCAAGGCTCTCGTGGCAGCCCGATAATGCGACTAAAACGATTGTAAAAATAAGTAATTTCTTCATTGTTCGTATTTCCTTTCCTATTATATATAATGTATAGGGCGTTTTCTTTATCTATGTGAGCAATTCTTGCGGACTGGATATGAACGTTTCGGCACCATGTTCAATAAGGAAATCTTTGTCGCGGAATCCCCATAAGACACTTATACAAGGTATGCCGCAGTTGCGGGCAGTCATGATATCGACGTCGCTGTCGCCGATATATACTGCCCCATCCTTATCACATCCGAGTTGTTTCAAAGCCTCAATCACGGTGTCCGGAGCTGGTTTCCTGCATATATTCTCACGCTCACCTATGGCAACGCTTATTGTGTCAGGGAAGAAATGTCGTGCGAGTTCTTGTGTCGCAGCATAGAATTTGTTGCTCACAATCGCTAAATTCTTGCCCTTTTCCTTGAGTTCACGCAACGTTTCTTCGATGCCGTCGTATGGTCTTGTCGTGTCAAGATTGTGTTGAAGATAATGTTTGCGGAATGTTTCAAACGTCTTGTCAAACAGTGGGTTATCTATTCCGTCAGGCACGGCGCGTTCTATCAGTTTCTTAACTCCGTTTCCAACGAATCGTCTGACCTCATCGAGCGTCCGTTCCGGCATTCCGTTGGTGCGCAATGCGTAGTTGGTACTCGCGGCCAAATCTCCGAGAGTGCTAAGTAATGTACCGTCTAAATCAAAAATATAAGTTTTATATTCTTTCATCTTGTAAATCAGAATATTATATGTCCTGTTTCCTTTTCTCAAATCGTTATCTCACCGGCAATATTCCGATTCATGTATTCCCGCACTATATTGTTGTCAGGGAAGCGTGCTTGCAGGTGCATAAGTTTGGTTACGGCAGCCTCTACGGTACTGTCATATCCGCTTATTACTCCGGCATCTTTCAACTGATAGCCTGTGTTGTAGCGCGACATCTCCACTTGTCCCGACACGCATTGGCTTATGTTTACAATCGTAACGCCACGGTTGCTGGCCTCTTTTAGTATGCGCATCAACCACGGTTTTTGAGGGGCGTTTCCGCTTCCGTATGACCGCATTACGATAGAACGTAATTCCGGCGCGTCAAGAATATGGCGTATAATGCTTTCTTGCAGTCCTGGGAACAATGAAAAGACTATAACATTAGAGTCTAAAGCGAGATGCGGAATCATCGGCTTGTTATAGTCTGGGGTTAGAATATGGTGATAATGGTATGTGAAATTAATGCCTGCATCGCACAAATGCGGATAGTTGAATGAGTCGAAAGCGTTGAAACCGTCTGCATTCTGCTTCGTGGAACGGTTGCCTCGCAGCAGGTGCCCGTTGAAGTAGATGCACACTTCGGGTACGATAGTCATGCCATTATCATAATGCGCGCAGGCAAGCTCAATGCTTGTAATAAGATTTTCCTTGCCGTCTGTCCGTAACTGACCTATCGGAAGTTGGCTCCCGGTGAGTATTACGGGCTTCTTGAGATTCTCGAACATATACGATAGTGCCGATGCAGTGTATGCCATAGTGTCAGTGCCATGCAGTATTACGAAACCGTCGTATTGGTCGTAGCGGTCGGTGACTATCCTTGCAATCTGAATCCATTTGCTCGGAGACATATCCGAGGAGTCTATTGGAGGATTGAATTGGTATGTGTCCACATTGGTCGGGAGCTGCTTGAACTCAGGCACCCTTTCTACTAAGTGCTTGAAATCTAAGGGTTCGAGCGCTCCCGTATGCTGGTCGCATCCCATCCCGATAGTACCTCCCGTGTATATAAGAAGTACCTTGCCTTTGCGATGTATTGATAATACCTTATTCCTATTATTGTCCATAGCACGACATCGTTTACGTGAATTTTAGTGCAAATTTAGCTTAAATTCTAAAGAGTTCCAAAAAAAACGATTATATTTGCACAATAAAAAGTAATACAAACTACAATAATAAATTTATAAACAACTATAAAATACTTCTATTATGAAACAATTCATGGATGAAAACTTCCTTTTGGAGACTAAAACAGCACAGGAACTTTTCCATAATCATGCAGCTAAGATGCCAATCATAGATTATCATTGTCATCTTATTCCGGAGATGGTAGCATCAGACCATAAGTTTAAGAGCATTACCGAGCTTTGGCTTGGCGGAGACCACTATAAGTGGCGTGCGATGCGTACTAATGGCGTGGATGAGAAATATTGCACAGGAACAGATACAACTGATTGGGAAAAGTTTGAGAAGTGGGCAGAAACAGTGCCATATACATTCCGCAATCCATTGTATCACTGGACACATCTTGAGCTGAAAACTGCTTTCGGAATCGATAAGCAGTTGAGTCCGAAGACCGCACGTGAGATTTTCGACGAATGTAATGCCAAGTTGCAGCAGCCGGAATATACGGCTCGCGGATTCATGCGTCATTATAATGTGGAGTGCGTGTGTACGACCGACGACCCGGTAGATGACCTGCGTTATCACAAGCAGACCCGTGAGAGCGGCTTCGAGGTTAAGATGATACCGGCATGGCGTCCTGATAAGGCGATGAATATAGAGAAACCGGAGTTTGCTGATTATGTTAAGAGACTCGCGGAAGTGTCGGGCGTAGAGATAAACAAGTTCACTGATATGGTCGATGCGTTGCAGAAACGCCATGACTTCTTCACGGAGAACGGTTGCAAACTATCGGATCACGGAATAGAAGAGTTCTATGATGAGGAGTACACAGATAGCCAGATAGAGACGATATTCGAAAAGGCAATGCGTGGTCAGCAGCTCTCTATGATGGAAGTACGTCAGTATAAGCACGCATTCCTCACGGTATGCGCAGAGATGGACTATGAGGCTGATTGGACTCAACAGTACCATTATGGTGCTATTCGTGATAATAATACGTTGATGTATGATAAGCTCGGTGCTGATACCGGCTTTGATTCAATTGGAGAGTTTACGACTGCAAAGGCTATGAGCCACTTCTTGGATGAGCTTAATAAGAAGGGTAAGTTGACACGTACTATATTATATTGTCTTAATCCGTGTGCCAACGAAGTCATCGCAACGATGCTTGGTAACTTCCAGGATGGCAGTTGTCCGGGTAAGATACAGTTTGGTTCTGGCTGGTGGTTTAATGATCAGCTTGATGGAATGACCCGTCAGATGAATGCTCTTTCTGTACTTGGGTTGCTCAGTCGCTTTGTCGGAATGTTGACAGACAGCCGTTCTTTCCTGTCTTATCCTCGTCATGAGTATTTCCGCCGCTTGCTCTGCAACTTGCTTGGAAATGATGTGGAGAAAGGCTTGCTGCCCAATGATATGGAGAGTTTGTCGCGTATGGTTGAGGATATATCCTACAATAATGCTCGCAACTATTTCAAATTCTATTAATTTGGATTTGTTATTATTAAATACGAAAGCACTCACGGTATGTCTCTGTGGGTGCTTTTTTTCGTAATAAATCCTATTAAGGTTTGTGAATGTCGAAAAATAGTAGTATTTTTGCATCGTTTTTAACGATATCGTATAATTTTGAGATGAAAAAACTATTATTATCTTTCATAGCTTTTGCTATGATTATGGCTTTGGGGAGCTGTGGTAGCAGCAAGGGTGTTACTTATTTTACGAATATAGATTCTATTAGTTTGGCTCCGTCGAGAGGGTTGTTTGATGCTAAGATTATGCCTAAAGACGAGCTGACTATTGTGGTTAAAACTACGGTTCCAGAAGCAGCAGAGCCTTTTAACCTTACTTATACTACGTCTGGTAGTGGTGGCGGCGGTACAGGATCTAATTCTTATATACCGTATCTTGTAGATAATGACGGTTTTATCAATTTCCCATTAATCGGTAAGATTCATGTTGGAGGCCTCACAAGGACAGAGTGTGAGGATCTCATTAAGTCGAAGATACAGCCTTATTTGGCACGTACGGAGAATCCTGTAGTCAATGTGCAGATGTCGAGCTATCATATTACCGTCTATGGCGAGGTTGGCTCGCCTGGTGTAATTCCTGTAGATCAGGAGAGAATCAGCATTATAGAGGCTTTGGCAAAGGCGGGCGACCTTACTATCTACGGCAGGCGTGATAATATTTTACTTATCCGTGAAGATGCTACAGGAGAGAAACATCATACGAGATTGAATCTTAATGATGCAAATCTGATAAACTCACCTTATTATTATTTGCAGCAGAATGATGCTGTATATGTGGAGCCGAATTCGGTAAAGTCTAAGAACTCAGGCATTGGCAGCTCTACAACGATATGGTTCTCATTTATCGGAATCGCTACTTCTATAGCATCGTTGCTCGTGACGATACTGAGAGACTAAACATTTGCGACAGCTATGGCGCGGCGGATTAACGTAAGAACATTGTTAAAGTAAATTATATATGTGTGGAATTGTAGGATATATAGGTACTAAAGATGCATATCCGATATTGATAAACGGTCTGAAAAGATTGGAATATCGCGGTTATGACAGTGCCGGTGTTGCTCTTTTCAATGACAACGGCGACTTGAATGTCTATAAAACAAAGGGTAAGGTCTCTGATTTGGAGGCTTATTGTTCTGATAAGAATATTACCGGTTGTGTCGGTATTGCCCACACCCGTTGGGCTACACATGGAGAACCATCTTCGGTAAATGCCCATCCACACTTCTCCTCATCCAAGAATCTGGCTATTATACATAATGGTATAATAGAGAATTATGCCGAAATAAAGAACAAACTCATTGAGAAAGGAGTTAAGTTCAGGTCGGATACAGATACTGAAGTACTCGTTCAGCTAATAGAATATATAAAGACTAAGAAGAATGTCGACTTGCTTGCGGCTGTTCGTATAACGTTGCATCAGGTTATTGGCGCGTATGCCATTGCTGTATTGGATAAAGAGAATCCTACGCAGATCATTGCAGCACGTAAGCAAAGTCCGCTCGTTGTAGGCATAGGCGAGGGAGAGTTCTTCCTTGCGTCTGACGCAACTCCTATTATAGAATATACAGACCAAGTCGTTTATCTGGAAGATGGCAATGTGGCTGTAATAAAATTGAACGAAGAACTCAAAGTCGTCAGTTTGCTCAATGAAGACCAAGAGCCGGAAGTCAAGACCGTAGATATAAACCTCGGACAGATAGAGAAAGGCGGATATCCGCATTTCATGCTGAAAGAAATCTTCGAACAGCCGGAATGTCTTATGACTTGTATGCGAGGGCGTATTAATGTGGATGCAAATCACGTTACATTGAGTGCTGTTATCGATTTCAAACGTCAGTTGATAGACGCAAAGCGCATACTTATTGTTGCGTGTGGAACGAGTTGGCACGCCGGACTGATAGGCAAACAGATGATAGAGAATATCTGCCGCATACCAGTTGAGGTTGAATACGCTTCAGAGTTTAGGTATCGCAACCCCGTTGTTGGTAGGGGGGATGTGGTGATTGCAATCTCTCAAAGTGGAGAAACCGCTGATACATTGGCTGCTGTTGAACTTGCCAAGAGTCGTGGTGCATTTATTTATGGTATCTGTAATGCTGTTGGCTCAAGTATTCCACGTGCGACAGACACAGGTTCTTATATTCATGTAGGGCCGGAAATAGGTGTGGCGTCTACAAAAGCTTTTACAGGTCAGGTTACGGTCCTTACAATGTTTGCCCTCGCTCTCGCTGATGCTAAAGGTACAATAGCACGCAAAGATTATCTTGATATAGTAAAAGGCTTGAGTGAAATACCGGATAAGATATGCGAGGTTTTGAAGGTAAACGATAAGGTGGCTGACCTTGCAAGGATGTTCACTTATGCACGCAACTTCCTGTATCTTGGTCGCGGATTCGGTTATCCTGTGGCTTTGGAAGGAGCATTGAAACTGAAAGAAATCAGTTATATTCATGCCGAAGGCTATCCGGCTGCGGAAATGAAACACGGTCCGATTGCACTTATAGATTCGGATATGCCGGTTGTCGTGATAGCTACACATAATGCAATGTATGAAAAGGTGCGTTCTAATATTCAGGAGATAAAAGCACGTAAGGGTAGGGTTATAGCCCTCGTAAGCAAAGGGGATGTTGATATATCTAAAATCGTAGATGATGTGATAGAACTTCCTAATGTGATAGAATGTCTGGAGCCGCTTATCGCAACGATACCACTGCAACTGTTGGCTTATCATATTGCGGTGTGTAAAGGAAAGGATGTAGACCAGCCAAGAAATTTGGCAAAGTCTGTTACTGTAGAATAATAAAAGGAAAACTTATAGATGGAGCCTCTGAAACATGAATGTGGTGTTGCTTTAGTAAGATTGTTAAAGCCTCTTGAGTACTATCAGCAAAAATACGGAACATGGATGTATGGGTTGAATAAGCTCTATCTTATGATGGAGAAGCAGCATAATCGTGGGCAAGAGGGTGCCGGTATTGCTTGTGTAAAACTTGGAGGAGAACCGGGGAAGGAATATATGTTTCGTGAAAGAGCCGAAGGCTCAAGTGCGATAACAAAGATATTTGAGACCGTTCAGCATCCGCTGAAGGGACTTACCTCAGAGCAACTTGCGGATGTTGATTACGCAAAGGAGAATATTCCTTTTGTTGGCGAGCTTTATATGGGGCATCTTCGTTATTCAACTACCGGTAAAAGCGGTCTGTCATATGTTCACCCGTTCTTGAGACGGAATAATTGGAAAGCAAAAAATCTTTGTTTGTGTGGTAATTTCAATATGACAAATATTGAAGAAATCTTTCAAATATTGACAACACAAGGACAGAGTCCACGAATATATAGCGATTCCTACATAATGCTTGAACTTATGGGGCATCGTCTTGATAGAGAGGTTGAGCGCAACTTTGTAGAAGCGAAGAGCAAGGAGTTGCAGAATCAGGATATAACCCGCTATATTGATAGCCATGTAGATATGAGTAATGTCTTAAAGACAACAATGACCGACTTTGATGGTGGTTATGTCGTTTGTGGCATCACGGGCAGTGGGGAAATGTTTTCTATGCGCGACCCCTGGGGAATACGACCTGCATTTTATTATAAAAATGACGAAATCGTTGTCCTTGCAAGTGAACGTCCAGTTCTTCAAACGACATTTGATTTGCAATGTGATGATATAAAGGAGTTGAATCCTGGTCAGGCACTTATCGTTAAAAAAGACGGTTCTTGTCATCTTGAGCAAATAATAGGGCAACGTGGAGATTCTGCCTGTTCCTTTGAACGCATTTATTTCAGTCGCGGAAGTGATAGGGATATATATAAGGAACGTAAGAAATTGGGTGAGCAGCTGACTAAGCCTATTCTTAAAGCTGTGAATTACGACACAGAACATACTGTATTCTCTTTTATTCCTAATACGGCGGAAGTGGCTTTCTATGGAATGTTAAATGGTTTTAAGCGTTATATCAACGAACAGAAAATCAAGCGCATAGAAGCTCTCGGGCATATTCCAACACGTGAGGAACTGGAGACGATACTTGAAGATTATGTCCGTTCCGAGAAGGTGGCTTGGAAAGATATTAAATTGCGTACATTCATAACAGAGGGAAACTCACGTAATGATTTGGCTTCACACGTTTATGACATTACTTATGAGAGTGTGCGTCCTAATGTAGATAATCTCGTAATCATTGATGATAGTATCGTAAGAGGTACAACACTAAAGGAGAGTATATTCCGTATACTTGACAGGTTGATGCCAAAGAAAATAGTCATTGTTTCGAGTGCGCCACAGATACGTTATCCTGATTATTATGGAATAGATATGCCTCGTCTTGAGGAGTTTTGTGTGTTTCGTGCAACAATAGAACTAATTAAAGACAGGGGAATGTATCAACTTATAGATGATACTTATAGAAACTGTCAGATAGAGCTTACTAAAGAGGGTGATGATATTCGAAATTGTGTGCAGGATATTTATGGGCCGTTTACGGTAGAAGATATAAATAAAAAGATTGTGGAAATGTTGCGTCCGGAAGGAATGAGAGCCGATGTGGAGCTGGTATTTCAGTCTATAGAAGGTTTGCATGATGCAATTCCTAATCATAAAGGTGATTGGTATTTTACAGGTAATTATCCGACACGAGGAGGAAAGCGACTCTGTAATCAGGCGTTTATAAATTACATAGAGAAATCATATCAATACGAACAAAAGTTTTAAAAGTCATAACAATAAATGAAGAAAGTAACTTTAGTTTTAGGCGACGGAACAAAGTTCCACGGAAGCTCTTTTGGCTATGATGCCCCGGTAGCCGGCGAGGTGGTTTTTAATACAGCTATGATGGGCTATCCGGAAAGTCTTACCGACCCATCCTATGCAGGTCAGCTAATGGCACTTACTTATCCACTTGTAGGTAACTATGGTGTTCCTCCATTTACATTTGAGGATAATGGCATTCCTACTTTTATGGAAAGCGACAAGATTTATGCCTCTGCAATCATTGTGTCAGATTATAGCGAGGAGTATTCTCATTGGAATGCTAAAGAGAGCCTTGCGGAGTGGCTTAAGAGAGAGAAAGTTACAGGTATAACAGGTATAGATACTCGTGAACTTACTAAGGTGCTTCGTGAGCATGGCGTTATGATGGGCAAGATTATTTTTGATGATGAGCCTGACAATATTCCCGAAGCGGATTATGAAGGCATAAATTTCGTAGACAAAGTAAGCTGCAAAGAGATAATTAAATATAATGAAGGAGCCGGCAAGAAGGTCGTTCTTGTGGATTGTGGAGTTAAAGCAAACATCATACGTTGTCTTATAAACCGTGGCGTAGAGGTTATCCGCGTCCCCTGGAATTATGATTATACAGATATGGATTTCGACGGCTTATTCCTTGCGAACGGGCCTGGCGATCCGGATATGTGTGAAGTTGCCGTTAATATTATACGCAAGCAGATGAGCAAAAGCAATAAACCTATTTGTGGTATCTGTATGGGTAATCAGTTGTTGGCTAAAGCTGGTGGTGCATCAATATACAAATTGAAATATGGTCATCGTAGCCACAACCAGCCAGTGCGTATGGTCGGAACGAACAACTGCTTCGTCACAAGTCAGAATCACGGTTATGCTGTAGATAGCAAAACACTTGGCAGCGATTGGGAAGCACTTTTCGTGAACATGAATGATGGCAGTAACGAAGGAATACGTCATAAGACTAATCCCTGGTTCTCGTCACAATTCCATCCTGAGGCGTGCTCCGGTCCTGTTGATACTGAGTTTATGTTCGACAAGTTTATTGAGGTCTTGAACAACGGCGGACATTTGGAATTTAACGAGTTCTCATCAACAGAGGACGTGAAATAAGCATGATCTACGGTTAATTTTATAGAAGAATATAATGAAGGACGAAAATATAAAGAAAGTATTGCTCTTAGGTTCAGGAGCATTGAAGATTGGGGAGGCCGGTGAGTTCGACTATTCCGGTTCGCAAGCGTTGAAAGCTCTTCGTGAAGAAGGTGTGAAAACTGTGCTTATAAATCCTAACATCGCAACAGTACAGACTTCTGAAGGTGTTGCTGACCAAATTTATTTCTTACCGGTTCAGCCTTATTTCGTTGAGCGAGTTATACAAAAAGAGCGTCCCGATGGCATTCTTCTGTCATTTGGAGGACAGACTGCGCTCAATTGTGGAGTGGAACTTTATAAGAGTGGAGTACTCGAAAAGTATGGCGTTAAGGTGTTGGGAACTCCAGTACAGGCAATTATAGACACTGAGGACCGCGAGCTTTTTGTTGGGAAACTTAATGAGATTGGCGTAAAAACAATAAAGAGCGAAGCGTGTGAATCTATCGAACAGGCTCGCAAAGCTGCAGAAGAACTTGGCTATCCGGTTATTCTTCGTGCCGCTTATGCACTTGGTGGACTTGGAAGTGGTTTCTGTGATAATGAGGAAGAACTCGATAAGTTGGCCGAGAAAGCATTCTCTTTTTCTCCGCAGGTGCTTGTAGAAAAGAGTCTTAAGGGGTGGAAAGAGATAGAGTATGAAGTCGTGCGCGACCGCTACGATAACTGTATTACGGTTTGTAATATGGAGAATTTCGATCCGCTTGGCATACATACTGGTGAGTCTATTGTCATCGCCCCGTCTCAGACTCTAACAAACAGCGAGTATCACAAGTTGCGTGCACTTGCTATAAAGATTATTCGTCATATAGGAATAGTCGGTGAGTGTAACGTTCAGTATGCTTTCGATCCGAAGAGCGAAGACTATCGTGTGATAGAGGTCAATGCCCGTCTGAGCCGTTCTTCAGCTTTGGCAAGTAAGGCTACTGGTTATCCTCTTGCTTTTGTTGCCGCTAAGTTGGGTATGGGTTATGGCCTGTTTGAATTGAAGAACTCTGTAACCAAGACAACCAGCGCGTTCTTCGAGCCGGCTTTGGACTATGTTGTCTGCAAAATACCACGTTGGGATTTGAGTAAGTTCCGCGGTGTGGACAAAGAACTCGGCTCTTCAATGAAGTCCGTCGGTGAGGTTATGGCTATTGGCCGCAACTTTGAGGAAGCGATTCAGAAAGGTCTGCGTATGATAGGACAAGGTATGCACGGCTTTGTAGAGAACAAAGAACTTGAAATTGCCGATATAGATGCAGCTCTGCGCGAACCCACAGATAAGCGTGTATTCATTATATCAAAGGCCATGCATAAGGACTATACTATAGATCAAATACATGACCTTACCAAAATAGATAAGTGGTTCTTGAGAAAACTGAAGCATATCATTGATATAGACGAGTCTTTGAAGAAGTGTAATATCAATACTATCGATGCTTCTCTGCTTCGCACGGCTAAGGTTTACGGCTTTACAGATTTCCAAATTGCGCGCGCCGTTGGTCTTGAAGGCGAGCTTCACAACATGCATAAAGCTATGCTTGTAGTCCGTAATCTGCGTAAGCGTTACAATATTCTGCCGGTAGTGAAGCAGATTGATACTCTTGCCGCTGAGTATCCAGCACAGACAAACTATTTGTATGTTACTTATTCAGGCGTGAAGAGCGACATCGATTTCTCTAATGACAAGCGTTCTGTCATCGTACTTGGCTCTGGTGCTTATCGTATCGGTAGTTCTGTGGAGTTTGACTGGTGTGGAGTGCAGGCCTTGAACACTATTCGTAAGCAGGGATTCCGTTCCGTAATGATTAACTATAATCCGGAAACTGTGTCTACAGACTATGATATGTGCGATCGCCTCTATTTTGATGAACTTACGTTCGAGCGTGTTATGGACATCATTGATATGGAAAATCCTCACGGCGTGATTGTTTCTACCGGTGGTCAGATTCCAAATAATCTTGCTATGCACCTTGACGAGCAGCATGTGCCGATTCTTGGAACAGCGGCAAAGGATATCGATAACGCCGAAGACCGTGCGCGTTTCTCGTCGATGCTTACAGACAATGGCATCAATCAGCCAGAGTGGAGTGCGCTTACAAGTATGGAAGACATTGATAAGTTTGTCGATAGAGTAGGACTTCCAGTTCTAGTTCGTCCGTCGTATGTGTTGTCCGGTGCGGCAATGAACGTTTGTTCAAACAAGGATGAGCTTACTCGATTCCTTCAATTGGCAGCAAATGTCAGTGAAGATCACCCTGTTGTTGTAAGTAAGTTCATAGAGCATGCTAAAGAAATTGAGATGGATGCAGTTGCGCGTGATGGTGAAATACTTGCATACGCAATATCTGAACATATCGAGTTTGCGGGAGTCCATTCCGGTGATGCTACGATACAGTTCCCGCCCCAGAAGCTTTATGTTGAAACAGTACGCAGAATAAAACGTGTGAGTCGCCAGATTGCAAAGGCTCTTCATATTAACGGACCTTTCAACATCCAGTTTATGGCACGCGAGAATGATATTCTTGTTATCGAATGTAATCTACGTGCTTCTCGTTCATTCCCGTTTGTCAGCAAGGTTCTTAAGTTGAACCTCATTGATTTGGCTACAAAGGTAATGCTTGGCGTGCCTGTCGAGAAACCTAATAAGAACCTCTTTGACCTTGATTATGTTGGTATTAAGGCATCACAGTTCTCATTTAACAGATTGCAGAAAGCTGACCCAGTTCTTGGTGTTGACATGAGTAGTACCGGTGAAGTCGGTTGTTTGGGTGATGACACAAGTACTGCATTGCTGAAGAGTATGCTTAGTGTTGGCCAGCGAATACCAGAGAAGAATATATTGCTTTCAACAGGTGGCGCAAAGCAGAAAGCTGAGCTGCTTGATTCTGCACGTACACTTATAGCACATGGGTATAAGATATACGCAACCGGTGGCACTTCTAAGTATCTGACTGATAATGGAATAGAGAACACTCATGTTCTTTGGCCTTCTGATGAAGGAGAGGGACCTCGGGCGTTGGATATGTTACATGAGAAGCAAATAGACATGGTCGTGAATATTCCGAAGGATTTGACAGCACGTGAGCTTACCAATGGTTATCGTATCCGCCGTGCAGCAATAGATTTGAATATTCCTTTGATAACTAATAGTCGCCTTGCAAGTGCTTTCATCTATGCATTCTGTAATGTGAAACTTGATGAAATCGATATAAAGGCATGGGGAGAATACTAATAAGATATTTTTATAATTAAAAGGGGCTGTGTCAAAATGAACTGCACCCCAAAAGTTAGACAAAAAACTTTTGGAGTGCAGTTCAAATAGACGCAGCCTCTTTTTGTGTAATTTGTTGTAAAATAAAAACAAAGAGTCTGGCCGTAAAGCATTAATTGCGCCACAGACTCTTTATTGTTAAAGGAGCGTACTATTGCGCTCTTCCTCCTCATCTTCCTCTTCTGGAACCGGGAAGTGACGGCGTGTCCAACGGATGTCATTGATATTTATAATCTGAACGATACCGCTGACATCGGTGGTCTTTTCCGTGTATATGATCTTTGGCCAACCATTGAAGAAATAGCCGAAATGCTCAAAGTTTTTTATGGTGGTGTCGCTGTCTGTAACGGAACTCAAAGTGTCGCGCATCACTTCCTTTATCTTATCTCCGACGCCAGAGTCAGAAAAAGAATTCAATATGTTGCCGGCTATTTCTGTAATGTCATTAGACGGTATGGTCGTTATGCTGTTTGAGCGAATCGCATAGTCCCCTTCCATATCACCCTCTTCCTTTACGGTATATCCAGTTTCTGCTATCGTGCGTGACGGATAGCCTTGTGAGGAATAAGTCTTGTCGATGTTGCCAATGGCGAATTGCGTGCCATGCAGCCCGAACAGCGACTCCAGTTCATCGTATGAGGCTTTGATGCCGTCTTCCGTGGAGAATTGCATCAGCATAAGCGACTCCATACGCTTTCTCGGCATCACGCTGTCGAGAGCAGGAATCTCACTATAGTAGTTGTCGATAACCAGATTGATACCTTTCTTTATGACATCCCTTATCTCCTTCCAGTTCTCGATGTTCTGCACAGTGCCAAATTCGTCAGTCGTAAATATAGCGTGTGTGTCCTTTGTCAACTCCCATAGCTTTTCCGCAAGTACACGGTCAGTCTTCTCTTGTGCATCCTCGTTGAAGCTGAAGCCTGTTGGGATGAATTCCATACGGTAGCCGTTATCCATAGAGTCGCGCACCACAATCATGAAGTCGGTCTGTATGTCGCTTTTAATGGTAGTGTCATTTTTCACCACCTGCAACTTTGCCATACGTTTGGTATATGCCATAGTGTCGCCCTTGCAGAAATATCCGACGATATTCAGTATGGAATCCTCTTCCTGGCTTATGTCATGCACGGCTGTTGTTTGTGCTTGTCCGATTACGGTAGTCAAGCCGCAAAATAGTGTGAGTAGCAATTCTTTCATATATAATGTTATGTCATTCATTTATCTGTTACAAAAATACGTATTTAATTTTATATCCACAAATAAAAAAATGGTGAAGGGTTAACAAGCAAGTGCAATATTACGAAAAGTTTCCGTAATATTGCACTTGCTTGTTAACCCTTTATTCTTGTATATAAATAAAGACCGTTGGACTCTATGAGTTCAACGGTCTTTTTTCTTTTGTTCTGACTGTAAATTACTTAACAGAATCAGCTACAGCGCTATCAGCTACAGCAGAGTCAGCAACAACTGAATCTACGTTCTCAGTGCTGTCAGCTACTGAATCTACGTTTTCACCAGCCTTAGTGTTGTTACCACAAGATGCGAATGAGATAGCTGCTACAGCTACGAACATCAAAACTAATTTCTTCATTTTTCTTTGCTTTTTAAATCTGTAAAACAATCATTTGTTTATTAAAACGATGCAAAGGTAAGTATTTTTTTGATACAGTGTTCTTTTTTTAGCAACTTTTTTTATGATGTTTATGTGACTTTTTTGTAAATACCTGATTATCAATACGATACAGATGTTTAATAAATGTTAAGCGTTCGGTGCTTCTACATAATTAACTAAATACTGTGAATTTAAGTGTTCGTTTGATTGTGTAAATCGAATTAAAAACTTACCTTTGCATGACAGATTCTATATGTGTTGTCTTATGATACAAATGAGATTAACACGACTTTGTCGTTCTATATATAATAGGTATGATAGATACATCAGTATTTCAAGGAAAGAAAGCTGCCTTTTACACGCTTGGTTGCAAACTTAATTTCTCTGAAACTTCGACATTTGGAAGAATGCTTCATGAAATGGGAGTCGCTACGACGAAAAAAGGCGAAAAAGCAGATATATGTCTTATTAATACGTGTTCGGTTACGGAGGTTGCCGACCATAAATGCCGTCAGGCCATTCATAGGCTTGTGCGCCAAAATCCCGGTGCGTTAGTTGTTGTTACTGGTTGTTATGCCCAGTTGAAACCGAAGAGAGTCTGCGAGATTGATGGGGTTGACCTTGTTCTTGGAAGCAATGAAAAGGCCAATCTGATACAATTCTTGTCAGATGCATGGATAGCAAAGGCCTCGCAGCCCGATACTGTTCTCCATAAAAATTTTTCAGTGAGCACTAAAGACATTAAATCATTTGCCCCTTCGTGTTCGCGAGGCAATCGTACACGTTACTTCTTGAAAGTTCAAGATGGCTGTAATTATTTTTGTACCTATTGTACTATTCCTTATGCACGTGGCTTTTCAAGGAATCCGTCCATCGATTCACTTGTCAAACAAGCGGGACAGGCGGCATCTGAGGGTGGAAAAGAGATAGTCCTTACAGGCGTGAACATCGGTGATTTTGGTAGAACTACGGATGAACGCTTTATAGACCTTGTGCGTGAACTTGATAAAGTAATCGGCATAAAGCGTTTTCGTATAAGTAGTATAGAGCCTGATTTGCTCGATGATGAGCTAATAGAATATTGTTCGCACTCTCGGGCTTTTATGCCGCACTTCCATATCCCTCTTCAAAGTGGTTCCGATACGGTTTTGAAATTAATGCATCGGCGTTATGACCGTGAACTGTTCGCTCATAAAATCAGATTGATAAAGGCACAAATGCCGGATGCGTTTATTGGGGTTGATGTTATGGTGGGTACACGTGGTGAAACGCCGGAGTGTTTTGAGGAATGTTATGACTTCCTGAATGCGCTCGATGTTACCCAATTACACGTATTTCCTTATTCTGAGCGTCCGGGTACGGCGGCTCTGAATATTCCTTATATTGTTTCTCCTTCCGACAAAAAAATACGCTCGAAGCGACTTCTTGAGCTTTCTGACGCCAAGACGCAGGCTTTCTATGCCAAGTATATAGGTACTACGGCAGAAGTATTGTTTGAGAAAGCTCCTCGAGGAAAGGCCATGCATGGTTTCACGCGCAATTATATACGTGTAGAGTTGCCACCGGCATTGGCACGTGATGAGTATGATAATCAGTTGATAACGGTAAGGTTGGGCGACTTCAACCATGACCAGACGGCATTAATGGCTATATTATGAAGCTGGCAATAGTTATTCTTAATTGGAATGGGCAGAAGATGTTGGAAAAATATCTTCCTTCTGTTGTGAACTATTCTCGCAGTGACGCTACCGTGATAGTAGCAGACAATGCGTCGACAGACAATTCCGTAGATTGGTTAAAACTTCATTATCCGGATGTAAAGCTAATACACCTTGACAAGAATTGGGGGTTCGCAGAAGGCTATAATAAAGCCTTAAAGCAAGTGGATGCCGAGTATTATCTGCTTTTGAATTCTGATGTGGAGGTCTTCCACGAATGGCTTACGCCCATGTTAGAGTTTATGGATAGTCGTCCGGATGTGGCAGCTTGCCAGCCTAAGTTGCTTTCTGTTTATGACAGGGATTCTTTTGAGTATGCCGGAGCCTGTGGCGGATATTTGGATAAATATGGCTATCCGTTTTGTCGTGGCAGAATATTCGATGTGGTAGAGGAGGATAACGGACAATATGACGATTGTGCGGAGATACTTTGGGCTACAGGAGCCTGCTTGATGATACGTAGCGCAGACTATTGGGCTGTCGGCGGACTCGACGGGCGTTTCTTTGCTCATAACGAAGAGATTGACCTATGTTGGCGTTTGCATCTTCGTGGCCGCAAAATCTATTGCGTTCCCGATAGTGAGGTTTGTCATGTCGGTGGCGGAACTCTGCCAAAGAGCAATCCGATGAAGACCTATCTGAATTTCCGCAATAATCTGACGATGCTCTATAAGAACCTGCCGGCGGAAGACTTGCGGCGAGTTATGATTATGAGATGGTTCCTTGACTATCTCGCGGCTTTCTCTACACTTATCCTAAATCGTAATGTGGGTGACTTCAAAGCAATTTTTAAGGCTCGACACGCATTCCGTAGATGGAGGACAGATTTTGACAAGGACAGAAAGACCTCAATTAATGAGCGCGTTCCTGTGTTGTCTATGCCAGAGCGAAAGCCTTATTCTATTCTTTGGCAGTATTACTTTAAAGGACGTAAACATTATTCAGAATTGCCATAATCTATCACGAAAGTATAGATTATGGCAATATTACTTATATGCAATTCAATGAATTTCCCTTTTTGTAAAAGAACTAATCTATGCGTTCGATGATGTTAGGCATATCAATTTCCTTGCGCCATTCTTTTAAGAAAGCAAACCAGTCTTTTGCACTATGGTAGCCAAACTCCTCATTGTCGCTGGTGTATGTGATGCGATATTTTATCACATTCGATTGCGTATCAATAACAAAAGCATAATTATCTTTATTTGCCGGCTCTTCGCTCTTACGATACTCGTTTGGAATATATATGCCCAATCCCACGGTCTCGCGTTTATGTCCGGCCGAATCCTTTTCGCCTGTTGGCCAATCCGCCCCCCAGCAACCGCGTAACCCTTTCTTGTCGCTATATTCCGTAGAGTTCTTTACGTTGATTATTCCTGTGGAGAAATCCACTCCGTTCACATTCCTGTTGAAGAATATATTAACTTCCGCATCTCTGCGTCCGGCATATAACGTGTATCTCGTTGTCATATTCAGTCTTGGAAGACCTGATATTGCTTTCCATCCTCGGTTTTCAACCTCTACGATCGTGCGTACAGGCCCGTTAGCCACAATACGTTGGGCACGGAAGTTTACGTCATCTATCATGGTAGGTGTTTGACCGTTCCATCCGCGAAACGCTCCCAAGCCGAAAGTGTTGCCAACCCAAAGCACATCATCTCCAAATCCTTCTTCTTTCTGTTCCTTGCTTGTATAGAATTGGGTCTTTTCCACTTCCAATCCTTTTTTGTATTTTCCATACAAATCCACGGTCTGACGCTTGTCGAAGTATATTCTCATAGCTATGAGTTCATTCTCAAAAGCCACTCCGTGATGATGTAGCAGATGATACGGGTCTTTCAGATTCTTTGGCACGGAAATCTCGTTCAGATAAAAATCGTGCGCATTCTTCTGCTTGATTTTCGGATTGCGCAGCAGTATCTCGGCGAATACCCTTGACGGATAGATGCGAGGTTCCCCCGTATCATATAGACATATTTTATATTCGAGTGTTTGTTTCTTGTCTAAATCAGTTAGAAAGCACAGTTCGTCAAACGTTCCGTCACGGTCGAGGTCGTCTAATTGTGATGGAATCTCTTTCCCGTCAATGGTGACAACAGCCGATTGTACATCCGTTTCTTTGTCGAGTTTTAACACGATCGGTTGTTCCTTTCGTATTTCTTTTGTCGGGTTTGTTATTTTTACAGAGAATGTTTTTTGTGCTAATGATACCTGGCTGATAGCAGCAAGAGTCAGCAAAGCTAATAGTTTTTTGTTCATAGTCTTTATCTTTCGTTTGTTTTATTGTCCCAAATAGAATTTCTCTTTGCAAATATACATATAAATTGCGATAATCTTGGAAATTCTTTTGATTAATCTCATGCTGTCAAAAATGTTTACAAATAACATCTTTAAAAACGTGGTATTTTCAGTCAAACTTTCTCTTGCTCACGAAAACGTGAAAATACGGCTTTTTGGTTAATATGGAGCTAAGATTTTGATAATCAAGAGGTTATCTCGTTTAGACGTGAAATTAGCCGTTTTTGGAGGCAAAATAGACCTCGTTGCAATGCGAAAGTGGCTCCGTTAGACGCCAACGGAGCCACTTTTGGGCATCAACGGAGCCTCCGTTGCACTCCAAAACGGCCTAAAATGCACTCTAAAAGTGGCACTTTTGAATGCTAACGAACGTTAAACTGGGCAAAAGCGGTGTTTTTCGGTGTTTTCAGAGATGGTAAATTTTGAAGAAAAACGACCCGATTTTTTTCTAACGGAGGCACTTTTGGAATTTTGAGTTGCGAATTTTGAGTTTGGAGTTGGGATTTTTGAAGTCGAAAAATCATCAAAAACGAGTAACGAGACCTATATTTAACACTTGTTTACATGAAAGAGCCGATTTTCTGAAGATGTAAAAATGACAAGAAATTTTACCGAATACACCTTGTTTTATGGCTATAAAACTATGGGGGAATGGCATCTTTTGCGAACGAAATAGGGCAAATAAAACCGCTATGGTAAACATATTATAATGAGAATATTGGAATATGGAGGGTGGAGAAGTAAGAGAGTCAATTGTTGAGAGTGTGAAAATATATAGGAATTTATGTTGTGGTATGAGTTTTTTTTATTACTTTCGTACATAAAATAACTAATAAATGGAGCGTGGTTTCCAATTTTGGCAATATTTTAACAAGATTCAATCAATGCATTAACAATATCCTAATAAAATTTTTACCTTATGATGAATGCAGAATTATTGACTTTGAGCGTATTTGCTGCCTTGCAATTACATTGTTGTACATCGTCGGGCAAGTGCGACACATCTTATTCCGAAGTGGTCGACAGTACTGAGATAATAGTGGATTCCAATCGTGTGAGCAGTAGGAATATGCCGGACACTCTGACAATCTCGCTTTCCGGAGATATTATGATGGGCACTACATATCCCAATACGGCGCTGCCGCCAAACGACGGACGTGATTTGTTTGCAGACGTAAAGCCGTTTTTGCAGGATGCCGACCTCGCCGTTGGTAATCTGGAAGGGACGCTTAGTAGCGGACTGCAATGTGCAAAACGCAAGTCGGCGCATACTTTCGCATTCTCGACACCACCTTCATACGCCGCTAATTTGAAGGATGCAGGCTATGATTTCCTTAGTATGGCTAATAATCATGCTATGGATTTTGGTGTGGCCGGTGTGAAATCGTCCGAGACGGCTTTGGACTCTGAGGGCATAAAATATGCAGGGATAAAGGGTAGGACATCTATGGCTGTGGTAGAACGGAATGGAGTGAGGTTCGGACTTTGCGCTTTCGGACATAATGGTTATACGTATCGCACGCAAGAATTCGATGGAGTGAAGACGATTCTTGACAGTCTGAAACAGTGTTCCGATATTGTGATAGTGTCGTTTCATGGCGGTGCCGAGGGCAGCGACAAGGGACGTTTGCCTTATGGAAAAGAGATATTTCTCGGTGAAGACCGCGGTTCGCTGCGTGAGTTCGCACGGTTTTGCATAGACAATGGTGCTGATATTGTTTACGGGCACGGTCCTCATGTCGTGCGTTGTGTTGAAGTTTATAAAAATCGTTTTATAGCTTACAGTCTCGGAAACTTCTGTACGCCATACGGAATGAACCTTACCGGGATGTTAGGTTATGCGCCCGTGATAACAGTGAAGGTTGGGCCGGACGGTGGTTTCATTTCGGGAAAGATACATCCGTTCATACAACGTCGTGGAGTAGGGCCGCGTCATGACACTGCCGGGATTGTGATAAACCATATAAAGAATCTTACTCAGCAGGATATAAAAGACAGCAAGGTAAGCATTTTGCCGTCAGGCGATATAAAGTTGAATAATAAATAAGTAAGAGTGATTATGCGGCCTGCCTATGGACTGGCGTCTTATGTGGGCCGTATATATAATAATGTGTATGAGATTACCGGCAAAAGAATATAAAGCAACCATCATAAAACGGTTTCAAAAGGCGCTCACCGATTTCTCGATGATAGCCGATGGCGACCGTATTCTTGTGGGCTTGTCGGGCGGAAAGGACTCTCTCTGCCTATTGGAAATGCTCGCCATGCGTATGAAAATATTCAAACCGCGCTTTGAAGTTGAAGCCTTGCACGTAAGAATGGATAACATTGATTATGAGAGCGATACGTCATATCTTGAAAACTTTGCTTCATCTCTTGGCGTAAAGCTCCATATACGTACTTCATCCTTTGACTCAAGCACAGATAAGCGCAAGACTCCATGTTTTCTTTGTTCGTGGACAAGGCGCAAGCAGATGTTCGCGCTCGCACAAGAGTTGGGGTTCAACAAGATTGCGCTTGGCCATCACAACGATGATATCATACATACGGCAATGATGAACGAGTATTTTCAGGGCAGATATGACACCATGCCGGTGGTGCTGCGCATGACGAAAATGCCTATAACAATCATACGCCCGTTGTGTCTGGTGCATGAAAAAGACATAATAGCTTATGCTCAAGAAGTTGATTATGAGAAGCAGAAGAAGACTTGTCCTTTCGATACAGATACCCGGCGGGTCGATATGAAGCGTATTTTTTCGGAGATAGAAGCTATAAATCCGGAGGCTCGCTATTCTATTTGGAACGCTCTAAAGGAGGCCGGAAAGCTTGTGAGAACGGATTCGTAATGAAATAAAGTTAATATTTATGTCAAAAGTTTTGTACGGATGCGATTATTTCATATCTTTGTGATTGCGAGGAACTGATATTTGATAAAGGTTTCATATATGTTTTTTCTTTGGTTAAACTAAAAATATCTTTGTTATGGGAAAATACTTTGAAGAATCAGAATTGATTATTAATCAGGATGGAAGTATATTTCACTTGCATCTGAAACCGGAACAGTTGGCCGATAAGGTGATTCTTGTAGGAGATCCCGGCCGTGTGGAACTTGTCGCATCGCATTTCGACAACTGGGAATGCGAAGTGGAGAATAGAGAATTTCGCACCGTAACAGGTACTTTCCGTGGCAAAAAGATAACTGTGCAGAGCACAGGAATAGGATGTGATAATATAGATATTGTGGTGAATGAGCTTGATGCTCTTGCAAATATTGACTTCAATACACGTTCAGAGTATCCCACACACCGAACGTTAGAACTTGTACGGATAGGAACTTGCGGCGGTTTGCAGCCATATACGCCTACCGGAACGTTCATTGCAAGCGAGAAAAGTATTGGTTTCGACGGACTTCTGAACTTCTATGCTGGGCGTAATGAAGTGTGCGACCTTGAGTTTGAGAAGGCTTTCACGGAACACATGAATTGGAATCCGCAGCTTTGTGCGCCATACGTGATTGATGCAGATGCGGAATTGCTTAGCAGAATTGCCGCGGACGATATGGTGCATGGTGTTACAATCGCTTGCGGAGGCTTTTTCGGCCCGCAAGGACGTGAGCTTCGTGTTCCTCTTGCCGACCCGAAACAGAACGAGAAGATAGAAAGTTTTGAGTATAAAGGCTATAAGATAACCAATTTTGAGATGGAAAGTAGTGCGCTCGCAGGCCTTTCACGCCTTATAGGACATAAGGCTATGACCTGTTGCATGGTTATAGCCAACCGGTTGGGCAAGAAGGCAAACACTGCTTATAAGAACAATATCGACAATCTTATAGAAAAGGTTCTTCTTCGTATATAATGGGGATTTCAGATTAGTGTGAAATATAAAAAGGTCGCAAAACAAATGTTCTGCGACCTTTTTGTTTCTTTTCAAGTGCTGTATAATTATCTCAAACGGAATTTGAGATAAGCATCCTTTTACTTTAGGATTAAGCCTCTGCCGGAGCTTCTTCTGTTGCAGCAGCTTCTTCAGCCGGAGCCTCTTCTACATTAGCGGCAGCTTCAGCTGCTTTCTTCTCTGCAACTTTCTTAGCGATAGCCTCGTTAATCTTCTTTTCAGCCTCGAGTTCCTTAGCGGCTGCATCCTTCTTAGCCTTAGCTTCGTTTTCACGTACTGCCTCGAAACCTTTCTCCTTTGCCTGCTTCCAAGCGTCGAATTTACCCTGAATAGCACTTTCATCGAATGCGCCTTTCTTAACGCCTCCGCGAAGATGCTTCATGAGATAAACGCCTTCACTCTTAAGGATGTTACGCACAGTGTCTGTAGGCTGAGCACCTGTCTCTACCCAATAAAGTGCGCGGTCGAAATCCAAATCTACTGTGGCTGGGTTGGTGTTAGGGTTGTAAGTACCAATCTTTTCAGTAAATTTACCATCACGTGGTGCGCGAACGTCAGCGATAACGATGCTATAGAAAGCATATCCTTTACGGCCGCCGCGTTGCAATCTGATTCTTGTTGCCATTTGTCTTATTTATTAATTAGGTTTGAATTATGCTACTAACTCGTAATAGCGAGCGCAAAATTACACATTTTATTCCATCCGACAAAACATTTTGGCCTTTTTGTGGCGAAAAGTTGCGAGTTTAAGCTCTCTGATAGAGAGCGTTTTGGCGTTTATAACAGGCAAGAGGGTGGGAAACGGGCATTTCGCAAGTTCCCCTTAATTCTAATCTATAATATAGAATTATGAGATTTTCTTTAATAAACCCGCAGTTTGTCGCCCACTTTTATGCTGTAGTTCTCGTTCAGATTATTCTTCTTGCATAGACTTTTCATTTTGATGCCGTATTTTTGGGATATAGAATATACGCTTTCGCCGGCCTTCACAATGTGTGGCTTATTCTTGAAAGCCTTGTCGGCCTTGCTTCTTTTCTTTTTCAGATATATAATATCGCCCTGTTTCAGAGGCTCTTTCTTGCTGCGTTCGTTGTATTTAGCCAGTTTGCGATAGCTTATTCCGACTTCTTTCCCGATGCTCTTGAAAGAGTCTCCCGTGCGTGCGACAACGTAATAGTTCTTGTTACATATCTTTATAGTGTGCGATATGGAATTGCTCGCGTATTTATAATTGTTGCCTGAATGTTCGGCCATGAACTTGTCATAGCCTTTTGCCTTGTCATATTCATACAGCCTATACAGCTCTATGATGTTTATCAGACTTTGAGCATACGTAGGATTGGTTGCATATCCGGCCTTTTTCAGTCCGTGTGCCCACCCCTTATAGTCTGTGGTCTTCAGCGCGAACAGACTTTGGTATCTCTTGCTGTTTACGAGAAACTTGCTGTGATCCTCGTAGCTTTCCAATGCGTTGTTGTATGCTCGGAAACATTCATTGTTTTCGTCATCGTCATGATAAGTCTTCCTTCCAGTCCAATTGTGGCACTTTATGCCGAAGTGATTGTTGCCTTTTCTGGCGAGTTCACTCTTTCCTGCGCCGCTTTCAAGTAATCCTTGTGATAGGGTGATACTCGCTGGGATGCCATATTTCAGCATCTCTTTTATGGCAATGTCCTTATATTGGTTTATGTAGCTTTGGTATTGAGCGTTCCATTTTATGTTTGATGGGCCGCCGAAGACCAACTGCGGCAGGAGAAGTAAGAATATTATAATTGTTATATCTCTGTATTTTAATCTCATCTGAATGTATGGGGAATGATCGTAAACGATTAATATAGCTTACAAAAATATGTAAAAAAACTGATATTACAATTGCTTTATGCGAAAAACACGGGTGGCTTTAGTTTTATTTACGATAATTAATATTGATGTTCTTTTCGGCCGGTACGCTTTTCATGCCGAAAGAAGCCCTCATTTATTATACTATTTTCTTGGTCGGTCGGAATAAATAAGCTATTTTTGCATTATAAAGAATAGGTTGAACATCGTAATAATTATGAAATACAGGGCAAAATGCAATAAGTGCGGACGCGAGTTTAATATTGAAGCGCAAGGTGGACAGCGAGTTAAATGCGGATGCCCGTATTGCGGAAAGGAAGTTACGGTGCTGCTTCCCGATGTTCTGAAAAAGTCGGATAAGCGGCGAAGCGGTGGCAACGGAATGAAGGTGTTCCTCGTTACGTTGTTTGTCGTAATAGTCGGACTTGCCGCCGGAGTAACGTTATGGTATGTTTATCAGCAGAACAAGAACAGCGTGATGCTTGCCGAGAAGTTGAAAGAGGCTAATCGCAAGGCTCATCGCGATTCTCTTATGAGCATCAGAAACGCTCAAGACACCCGTCGGCATGAGGCTGAAGAACTGGAAATACGTGAGAAAAGCATAGGCAACTTCATAAAAACATTCTATCTTGACGCCATTTTCGGCGATAATTCCCCGGAGATTTACAAGGCAAGTCTCACGCCTGGTTGTCTTGAGAGATTGGCCGAGAAGCTGCATTCTCATCATGATGACCACGCTGATGAGACTATTTGGCATTTGTTTGCACCGATGGGGAAGGAGCATGACCTGCCTTGTCTGCGCAAGCATCTGTCGGTATCCCATTATATGGATAACTGGTATAAGGTGCGACTTGTAGACAACGGACAGACAGAGTATCGCTATATCAGGGCATTGATAGTGGACGGAAATGTGAAGATTGATGACGTGAGATAGAAAATGTTATTCTTATGTTAAGGAATGACTAATCTTTTTCGTAACTTTGCAGGCATAAACACATATTTATATATAAGGTATGAAACAAACAAAGATTGTATGTTCGATAAGCGACCGTCGTTGCAGTCAGGATTTTCTCCGCAAGCTCTTCTTTGCGGGAATGAATGTTGTGCGCATGAATACGGCACATGCCACGCCTGATGGCATCCGTGAGATAATCCGTAATACACGAGCTGTGTCTCCACATATTGGTATCTTGATAGATACGAAAGGTCCGGAAGTCAGGACTACGGATGTTCCGAATCCGATAAGTTATAAGGTCGGTGATATGGTAAAGATATTCGGTAGGCCGGAAATGGACTCCTCTCACGACATTCTTAATCTTTCATACCCGGACATAACACGTGATGTGAAGGTGGGAGATGACCTCTTGTTCGATGACGGAGCGATAGATATGAAGGTCGTTGAGAATACCGGTCCCATGCTTGTGGCACGTGTTCAGAACGAGGGAGTGCTTGGTGCGCATAAGAGCGTGAACGTTCCGGGTGAGCATATCGACCTTCCGGCGCTTACGGAGAAGGACCGGCAGAACATACTTCTTGCCATTGAGGAGGACATTGATTTTATCGCTCACTCGTTTGTCCGTTCTGCTGCCGATGTGCATGAGGTGCAGAAAATCCTCGATGAACACAATTCGGATATAAAGATTATATCAAAAATAGAGAATCAGGAAGGCGTTGACAATATCGATGAGATTATAGAAGCGTCTTATGGAATCATGATTGCGCGCGGAGACCTCGGTATCGAGGTGCCGTTGGAGCAGATTCCCGGTATTCAGAGGGATATAATATCAAAGTGTATCAAGGCAAAGAAACCGGTAATAGTGGCAACACAGATGTTGCACACAATGATTTCCAACCCGCGTCCTACGCGTGCGGAAGTTACGGACATTGCCAATGCGATATATTCGCACACTGATGCTTTGATGCTTAGTGGCGAGACTGCAAGTGGTAAGTACCCGGTTGAGGCTGTAAAGACAATGGCGGCGATTGCAGAGCAGGCAGAGGCGGATGCGCATCGTTTCCAGATTGAAGGCAATGCTCCATCTAACTCACATTTGAAGGTGCGCGACCAGCGTGAGTTCCTTGCAAAGAGTGCCATCGAGGCTACCGAGTATATAGGAGTGAAGGGCATCATCACCGACAGCCTTACCGGTCAGACTGCACGAAACCTTGCGGCCTTCCGCGGTCCTACACCTATTCTTGCTATATGCTATAAGGATAAGTTGCAACGTTTGCTAAATCTCAGTTATGGCGTTATTCCTATATATCAGAAAGACAGGCTTCGCCCTGAGAATATGTTCTATGCAGCTTTGCGGATGTTACGGCAGAAAGGCTACATAGGCTTAGATGATAAGATTGCATATCTTAGTGGAAGTCTTGGCGAATGTAGCAGTACGACATTCCTTGAAATAAATAAGGTTGCGGAAGTGTTCGACAAGAGTTATCAATTCCACTTGCCGGAAGCGAAGCATTAAGACTTGCGGAAAAGACATCATTAGGTGAAAAGCCTGTTGCGGGATACAGACGTTTTACTCAAAATAAAAAGGCAGCGATTTTCAGAAGTCGCTGCCTTTTTGTTCTTTTTATGGTTTATTGTTATTTTATCGCTACCTTTTCAACTCGGCGGGCATGGCGTCCACCCTCGAAAGAAGCCTTGAAGAAAGCGTCCATTATCTTCTCGGCAGTCTTATTGTCGATAAAGCGTGCCGGCATAACCAATACGTTTGCATCGTTGTGCTGGCGTATAAGCTCTGCAATATCCTTGTTCCATGCCAATCCTGCACGTACCCCCTGATGCTTGTTCAGGGTGATAGCCATACCTTCGCCACTGCCGCATACGGCAATGCCCGGATAAACCTCGCCGCTCTCGATAGCCTCGGCAAGCGGATGAGCAAAGTCTGGATAGTCAACGCTAATATCACTGTTAGTACCGAAATCCTTTACAGGATAGTTGTGTTCGTTAAGATACTGAACGATAAATTGCTTTAATGGATAGCCTGCGTGGTCGCTGGCGATTCCTACGGTCTTTATTTCCATAGCTTTACTTGTTTTTTGCCAGAGAATAGGAGAGGCTTTACTCTCCTTATTCTACTGAAGGTTAATATTGTTATTCAGCTAAAAATGCTTTTACTTGCTTGTAAACGTTCTCGCCTGTATAGCCCAATTTCTCGTCAAGAACCTTGTAAGGAGCTGAGAATCCGAAACTTGGCATTCCGAATACACGGCCGTTTGCACCAACGAGACCTTCGAGTGTTACCGGCAATCCTGCTGTCATACCGAATATCTTCGCGCCCTTTGGCAATATACTCTCCTGATATTCCTTACTCTGGTTGCGGAACAATCCCTCGGAAGGTACGCTGACGATGCGTATCTTGATGCCGTCTTTGCGCAGCAGTTCTGCACCTGCAACGAGCGTGGATACCTCAGAACCGCTTGCGATGAGAATCACATCGAACTGCTCGTCAGAACCTGCTACTATATAAGCACCCTTGCGAGCCTGCTCATAGTCGGTGCCTGCCGGGAGGTTATTGATGTTCTGGCGTGAGAAAATGAGAGATGTCGGAGTCTCCATATTTTCCATTGCCATTGCCCAGCATACCGTTGTTTCGTTTACATCGGCAGGGCGGAACACACGTACACTGTCTTTTCCGTGGTGGTTCTTCATCTTTTCCATCAGGCGAATCTGTGCTTCCTGCTCAACCGGCTCGTGCGTAGGACCGTCTTCTCCCACTCTGAATGCGTCGTGAGTCCATATAAACTTGATAGGTACTTCCATGAGTGCAGCCATACGTACTGCCGGTTTCATGTAGTCTGAGAATACGAAGAAGGTTCCGCAAGCTGGGATTACGCCACCGTGAAGATACATACCGATACACATACAAGCCATAGTAAGCTCTGCTACTCCAGCCTGGAAGAATGCTCCGTTGAAGTCGCCGGGCTGCATGGATGTGGTCTTTTTGAGGAATCCGTCGGTCTTATCAGAGTTGGAAAGGTCGGCCGACGCACATACCATGTTAGGTACTTGTTCTGCCAATACTCCGAGACAAGCTGCGCTTGCGGCACGTGTTGCAGCGTTCTCTTTCTGTACCAAAGTACTCCAATCCACCTTCGGAGCATTTCCGCTGAACCATTCTTTCATCATGGCAGCCTTCTCCGGGTTCTTCTTTGCCCATTCAGCCTCAGCCGCATGACGCTCTGCGACAATCTTTTTAAGCTCTTCCTTGCGGTCTGCATACAGTTTTGCCACCTCAGGACGTATAATAAACGGATTCTCAGGGTCGCCGTTCAGATTCTTTATAGTGTTGGTATATGCGTCTCCGCCGAGTGGTGCGCCGTGAGTGTTTATGCACGCCTCGTAGCTCGTACCATCAGCACGCAACGCGCCTTTGCCCATAACAGTCTTACCGATAATAAGTGTCGGGCGGTTCTTCTCTGTTAAAGCGGCATTCAATGCCTTTCGTATATCGTCGGCATCATTGCCGTTGCACTTCAATACATTCCATCCCCAAGCCTTGTATTTGGCCTCGGTATCTTCTTTCATTACGACTCCGCATTCCGTAGAAAGCTGTATATCGTTTGAGTCGTAGAACATTATCAAGTTGTTCAGACCAAGCAGGCCGGCTATTCGTCCTGTGCCTTGTGAGATTTCCTCCTCGATACCTCCGTCTGATATATAAGCGTATATTTTATGCTGCATGACCTCAGAGCCTAAGCGAGCCTCAAGGAATTTCTCGGCTATGGCAGCACCGGCACCGAATGTATGTCCTTGTCCGAGTGGTCCACTGGTATTTTCGATTCCGCGCTTAATGTCTCGTTCCGGATGTCCAGGGGTAGGTGAACCCCACTGACGAAACTCTTTCAGTTCGTCAATGGTAAATTTGCCTTGCAATGCAAGTGCAGAGTAGAGCATCGGAGACATATGTCCCGGGTCGAGGAAAAAGCGGTCGCGTCCTTCCCACTCCGGATTTTCCGGGTCGTAGACAAGGAACTCTGAGAATAAGACATTGATAAAATCAGCTCCTCCCATAGCACCACCAGGGTGTCCGGATTTTGCTTTTTCTACCATTGATGCAGCGAGAATTCGAATATTATCTGATGCGCTGTTCATTAAATCTTTATTATTCATAGATGCGTTGATATTTTTTTGATATTGATGATTTGTATTTCTTTTATGCAAAGATAATATTTTTGATTGACAATAGCGATTGAATTATTGTGATTTTTACGTTATTGATTGTTTTTATCTCCTTTTTTATTGCATTTTACACTTTTGTACCAAAAGCGTGTTTCTATTCTTTGATAAACGGGAAGATAATTCAGAAAAATCTTTACAAGTATAGCTCTCAGAATTGCGAATTTACAAACGAAATCTTTTTTGCTTGGAAATATTGCAAAATACGGAGTTTTTGGCAGTTTTGAGATAAACCCCTGACTGTCAGACGCTTAACCCGCATTTGGGTCAAAACGACCTTTGGGAAGTATTTTCCTGCATTTTTGAAATTGATAAAAAACTCCCTAAAAGCCCTCAAAGTAGCCACTTAACCCTCTTAGGTGGCTACTTTAACCCTCTTGAGTGGCTATCTAAACAGAGTTCGGTGGCTACTTTAACAACGTTCAGTGGCTATCTTGACAGCCTTGAGTGGCTACTTTGAGAAAACTAACAAACGTTAAAACAGGCAAAAAGGCATTTTTTCAGTATTTTTCAGAACATCATTTTTTATCAAAAAACGGCCCCATTTGTCTTTCCCTAGAAAAAGTTGACTCGCAAAGTCAATAGTTATGTGGAAATA
>ERZ809407.170-NODE-170-length-70825-cov-22.989741_pt1 | contig 70825 bp, 42 predicted proteins | sample MGYA00520792_ERZ809407 | MGnify/ENA primary metagenome ERZ809407 (study PRJEB31576, sample SAMEA3212665) | Homo sapiens | biome: human-gut; feature: human gut; material: fecal | place: Sweden | collected 2012 ...
CAATGGCCAGCCCCTTGAAAAGCTCGCGCTTGCCGCGGAAGTAGGCCTCCATCGTAGAGATGAGCAGGCTCTTGCCGAAGCGGCGCGGACGGCTCAGGAAGTAGTAACTTCCCGTTGTCGCGAGCTTGTATATCTGCGCGGTCTTGTCTACATAGACATAACCGTCAGTTCTCAGTTTCTCGAAGTCCTGTATGCCAATAGGGTATATCATAGCAATATGTTTTTATTCTTATACAAAGATAATGCAAGCCGAACGCAATAGAGCTTGCTCTAAATTGCTGAGGCGCAGCTTATCTTATGCAAAGATAAGTCTTTATTCGTAACCGAACAAACAAAGGATGCAAAAAAAGCTGAGCCGTAAACATTAATTACGACACAGCTTCTTTGTCTCCATTATATTTGTATTCTGCTATTCCAATGTTTTCACTGCCACCTTCTTGCCATTTTGGATATATACGCCCGAACGCAGACATCTGGGCGGCTGTATGCCGTTTCCTATTAGTTTGCCATCGATACTGTATACATCTGATACTGAAACTTTCTGACTGTAATCAATATCGCTTATGCCGTTGGTCTCGCCTTCAATATTCAAACCGGCGAATTTCGCATCGGCCGGCAAGGTGAAATAAGCACGCAGAGCTTTCATGTTGCCTGCGTCTGTGACAGGTTTCACAGTCCCGTCTGTATCGTCCATAACCATCCTGTAGCCGTCGGCACTCATACCTATTGGCGCATAGACACCGGTAAAGGAGCATCCGTTGTGTGTGACGGTCTGAGGTGCATCACTGTTAACAACACGCCACGGCAATGAGAACGGAACATCCACGTCGAGTGCGGGCTTTATAATATAAGGTGTACCGGCCTTAATGTCATCGACAGGACTGAAATTGAGCGCGGTCCATCCGTCGCCGTATGTTGTAACACCGGAGAATCGCTGGACGATGCTTCCCTTGCCGAACACATATTCTATGCGTCCTTTGGATATGTCAAACGGCAGGCATAGTGTTGTCCAGACACCAGCTTTAGCCTTTCTGTCTATAATCACATATTGATCACGCCCTGTTACAGGCTTGTTCACCGCATTTTCTCCCACATATTGTACATTTACCATCTGCTTGTCAAACTCTGTCTTTATCTTGTTCAGGCGTGTGGGGATGAAATTCCGAAGGTCGTCGATATACTGCTTCCACGTCCAACCGTAGTGGGCGTTCACCCATCCCTCGTTATATTGCTGTTCGCCGTCAACCTTCCATATATCCCATTTCTCGAAATTCTTTTTCGCCGACTGCTCTATCGTCTGTGCAAGTTCATCTATCCTGCCGGTCAGATAAGCCTCCAACCCGTTGTCCAACAATTCGTTATAGCGTGTGTGTACGGCATTCACGAACCACGGGTCGTCGAAGAAATGCTGCACCAATGGCTGCAAACGACGGTATTCCCAACTCAGATTGGAAAATGCGAGCAGCACACCGTCCTGATATTCGGATGCGAGTTGCTGTCTGTGGTTGCCGTAGGCGAGATCCTCGTCCCATAGCGGACCGAAATGTAGCGGACCGTCCGGTTCGCGAAACATATACACACTGTAGAGTCCGTCCCAATTCCATGTTATCTCCGTGGCGATATACCAGTCGACCAACGACTTTGCATCCACCATCGAGCGGTATCCCGTGCGCGGATTGATGAAATCATAGTTCGTGCGGTCGCCGAGACTGCCTGTATTCATCTTTTTTGCAAAGCCATCGTTCATATAGGCTTCTATGGCAGCCTTCAGTTCCGGATTGGCGTTGATGTCGTCATTGTCAAACTCCGGGTTCTTTACCTCTATCCATCCATAGAATGTACCACCGGGATTTTGAAAATCGATTCTCGGCTGGTCCACCTTGTCACTGGCATTGCCATATTCCAGCAGCCAACCGTCGTCGCTGATGTCTACACGTTTCTTGCGCACCTCCACCTGATCGGATATCTGGTATGTCCCCCTGTAGTCTCCGTTCATCACAAGGTCGACGAATTTTGCCGCAGGACAGAACTCCAGTCCCATGAAGACTCCCAGTTCATGAGTCAGGGCATTACGTATCAACGATTTGTCGAAGGTGTTGGCGAGCAGTGTCCAGCTCTTGGCGTTTGCGTAGTCATCGCCGAGAAGCTTCACCTTCTCGTTGAATTTCAGCCGCCACGGCTTTTTCGTGGCACCCCATGTTGAGTTACCTCGTCCGCGTATGCCGCCGTTGCTGCCGTCGGGCAGTGCGGGGATGCTGTAGTGGGTGGTCTGTCCGTCCTCCACGAGCCACAATTCACACGGCACGTATGTCTCCTTGCTTTGCGGGTCCTGTCCCGAAACGGTCTTCACATAGAGTGTCGGAATGTCCGTGAGCTGCGGGTGTTCCGCATCCGCTGCCGTTGAATAGCCGGCCTTTCCGGCCTGTTGTGCCCCGGCGGTTGTTGTCATAGCCATAAGTGCCATGACTGTCATGGTGCATGACTGCAATGAGTAGTTGCAATGTCTGTAATGTTTCATAAATGATAAATAAGTTAGTTAGAATATTTAATAAACGCATTTCTATATTTTATATTTTGTCATGACGTAATAAATACAGATCTGCCATAATACAAAAAACGGTATGGAATCTCATTTCACAATGAAATACACCATACCGCATGAAATTAACTACATTTTTAATTAACTGCTATATGCTTTTTATCTCACGATAAACTTCTTGCCGTTCATTATATACAAGCCCTTCGGGAGATTGTCCTTTGAGGCGTTGTCACCCATATACTGTCCGTTAAGGTTGTATATTCTGCCAGTCTCAGCCATTCCGTTGTCTATCACAATTCTGTATTTCCCGTCTGTCCCCAAGAAGCGATACGTATCACTGTTGTCCAAATTCCTGAAGAAGCAGTCTGAATCAATGCTGCCATACACAAGTGCGTCAGAAAGAATATAAGAATTGTAAGTCTTTGGATTACGGCAATAAGGTTGTCCGCCAAATTCCTTTCCCGATATGTATCGGGATAAAGAACTTAGCGGACTAAAACAAAAAAGGTAGTTTATCTGACAATCTCCTTAGTGACAGCGGTTCCACGCTTTACGATATATATACCGTGTGCCGGAGAGGCAACTTTCACGCCGTGAAGGGTATAATACTCTGGTGCTTCGGCCTTGATTGTCGTTTGGGATATGCCGGTTGCAGAAGTCAACTTCAACTCGAATGTGCTTAAATTGAACGAGACAACATATTGGCCTGTCATATTTACCTTGATGTTCTTACCGCTTTTGGCAAGAATCAGGGTAAGATTTTCCGGTGAGAGTGCGGGAGTGTCGTCGGCCGGCACACCGAACTCCGGCGACCAGCCTTTTCCGAACACCTTGAATTCATCGCCGGCTGTGAAGCTGACGGTGGCTGAATAGATGCCGTCGTTCTCTGTCATGGCAATAGAGCCGTCATTGCCCGGGACGGGCCAGTCTGGCCCGCTCATGTTTCCACTGATATACAACTCTAAGTTAGAAACAGGAGTGCCGGTAACCGTCAGGGTCTTTGCTTCCGGATCGAACACGACTTTGGCGTTTTGTATTGCCGTAACATAATTGGCAAATTCAATGTTCGACGGATCTGGGCCTCCGTTTTTTGCCTTAAGGCTGAATGTCTTGCCATTCTCCACCATGGCATTGCTTGACGGTGCGCCATACTGAACATCCCAATTGTTGTTCTCAATGTCGACAATCTTGAAGCCTGTTGCCAGATTCTCGATTGTTGTCTCATATTTGCCGCCTGCATTCTTGGTCAGAACGCCGTTGGCCGCACGAGACGCGTCGAAATTCCATGACGGATTGGTAAATGCACCGACGATTGCATATTCTGCCGCAGAGATTTGAGCCGCAGCCAGAATTGCCATGAAGACGAGTAAAATCTTTCTCATAATTCTTTTGTTTTTTTATTGTTAATAATTGGTTATATGGTTTTTACCTATTTGTCTTTAAGGAAACACAGGTGATTCCTTTTGTCTCAGCAAAGTTATGGATACATATAAAATAATCCTATTCGGTATAGATGGTATGTGGAAAAAATATGAGACGATTATAATGTAAATCGCTTATACTTAATGTTTTACAGAGGTTTAGAATACTGAGGAATATAGATTGATGAAAGATTTGCAGTTGGCGTTTTTCCCGTTTTACCCTACATCATACACGTCTGAGATGTAAATGTGGTAACTTATAGAACCCGCCATTTATCATTTTGCAAAAGTCAGGAATCTCGTTTTGTAAATAAAAACTACCGGAAATTAACATTGTTAACACAGAAAATGCCCCCTCAAAATCGCAGAAAAATACGGTTTTCGAGCCAAAAACAGAACTCCGGGGAGCAGGAAAGGGCGACTTTTAAGCGTAAAATTGCACATTTACCATGTAATGTGTGCAGTTTTATAGCTGCGCGAGACCGTTTTTCGCCCGTTTTTTACCACCCGAAAAACACCATCCCGAAATGTTAACGCCGCAAAAGTGGCACTTTTGCATTCTGACGGAGCCACTTTCAGAGCGCAACGGAGCCACTATTGAACGCTAACGGAGGCACTTTCGGAGCCTAAAAGTGGCACTTTTGCACTCCAACGGAGCCTATTTTAGAAAATAGAAGGGCAAAAAACGCATTCCCGAAAGGCAAAAAACGCCACAAAACCGCATAAGTCCCTGACGCTCAGAACCTTGCAGCGATTTTACCAAAAACTCAAAATCAGAGCGTTTTTGCGAGCAAGAAAACTTTCGATTGAAAATTCGCGAAAATACGAAACAACCTTGTAAAGATTTTTCCAAACGCTAAATAAATCTTAAAAAATCTTTCACCAAGATTTATCACCCGTCAGTTGAACTTGAAAATCATGCAGCCTTTTTGACACACCATCCTCCTTAAAAAAATGGCACGAGACGCATCAACCGGAATATTCGGACGGTGCCACGCCATATTTCTTTTTGAAACAACGCGAGAAATACCTCGTATCAGCATATCCGCACTTATAGGCCACATCCGATATGTTCGGCTTTACGCCACCCTCAGGACAGCTAAGCATACGGGCGGCCTGCCTCATACGGGCGTTGATGAGCAACTGGGCGGCCGTAATGCCGACGAGCGAACTCAACTTACGGTTCAGGCTGCTGCGGCTCGAAGCGGCAAAAACAGCCATATCGTCGATGTTGGCCTCACTGTTGCCGATATTCTCCTCTATGTATAGCTTAACACGTTGAAGGAATTTCCGGTCACTTTCCGACAGGTCTCCGGGCAGACTATCTATGCGCTGCGCATCCTGTCCGACGTTCTCCGTCTTGCCACTGTCAAGCAAGGACATATACTTGTCAAGCAGTTCGCGACGCTGTCTGGTCAACGAGCGTATATAGAACATAGTATGGACAACAGCTGCTATAACGCCCGTGATGAGGAGCCAAAGCATTATCCTTGCCCAAAGAGTCTCATACCAATGATATTTCACGACGATAACGACCTTGCGGTTGTTGTCAACCCAACGGCCATAGCGGTCGGTTGACTGTATCTCCAGAACATATTCTCCGGGCTGAATGTCGTAGAACGTAAGTGTGCGCTGCTTGTCCGCCACGCTCCACGCTGCCTCTCCAATACGGCTACGGTAGCAGATTTCCGAATTGTCATGATAGCACAACGCGGCAAATGACAGGGAGAAGTTTCGTTCGTCCGTGTCTATGAATATCGTGTCGCGGGCACAGACACCGAGATCTGGCAGTTTTCCGTTGACCGAAAGACATGTCAGACGTATCGGCGGCGTGACGTCTCGCGTTTCCATATTGCGGCACGTGACCACATACGCCCCCTGTTCCTGTCCGAATATCCATGAGCCGTCATAGAGACGGAGCGGACGTTCTTCCGAGAAATGGCATCTGTCGTTCCAGAAGCTGCGCGCATAGGTAACAGTCCGGTCTCTCTCCGGCTCGAACTCCATCACCCGGTCTACACACACAACAAATATCCTGCTGCTGTCTTTCACAGCCATTGCGATGCAGGCGTCAGAGGTAAGCGAAGAATTTGAACTGTTGAAATTGGTGAACGAAGGCTCTTTATCCATCAGTGCCGCCTCATCTATCATGTCAATTCCATGATTTTCCGTTGCTATGAATATGTGTCCTTTGCCGTCGTCCGCAATGTCCATAACGGCGTTGTTACACAGACTTTCCTTTCTTTCACCGTCGCGCGTCAGCCGTCGGAACGTGGTTTTACTTATATTCCGACTGTCTATCCGCCCCACGACGAGCCCGTTTGTCGTCGCACAGACAAGGGTTCCGCCAGAAGTGACAAGCAGACGTCTCACTTTGTCACGCCCAATGTCTTCTCCGCCACCACGGAAACCTACCGGCTCGGGATTGGCGGACAACGGATTGGGCACACACTGAACCCCTCCGCCGAACGAAGCCAGCCACAAACGGCCATCATGGTCTTCCACAATATGATAGATGATATCACACTGTCGGCTATCTATCCGCGTGATTTCAAAGGAACTTTCCGACACCGGGCGTAGTCGCAACAGGGCCCCGGGCTTGCATCCCACCCACACGTCGCCGCCATGCGTCTGCATAAGACAGTAGGCCCTGTAGCCGAAGCGTGTCTTTTGCTTATGAATACGCCCGTCGCTGCCTACATATCCAATGAGCCTGTTGGTCTTGTCATAGATGCGGACTGTCTCGTCTTCCTTCGTGGCGAGCCACCAACGCTGGCGGTTGTCTTTCATGAAAGCCCTTGCCTGAACGTCTTCCGTGCCGGAGACGAGCGACGCCGGACGATATTCACTGATGGTCTTGGTAATGCCGTAGCGTTCTATCTGCCACCGGTTTCCCTCGCTGTCTGTGAACGGCGGCGTTCCTTCCTGACTGGTGATGGTGGGCGGAACGTGCCTGGCCACATCATACAGACGATAATCCCGTGTGTCAAGCATGAAAGAACCGGCGGTTGTCCGGCAGACGATGTTTCCCCGAGCGTCAAGTTCCATCTTCCTTATGACCTCCGAACTGATATGGGTCCCGTCACCGGGCTTGGCCTTTATCTGCCGGAATTCATAGCCGTCATACCGGCAGAGACCGTTCCACGTGGCTACCCAAATAAAGCCTTGACGGTCCTGAACAATACCGGAAACGACCCAATGGGGCAGCCCGGAATGGATGTCATAGGTGGTTGTGTGTCTGGAATAGACACTCATTATATTCAGACAGAACAGTATTATTATATAGACAGGCTTCATAGTTAACGGATTGTAGTTCGCTGATACTTCTTCGATTGAAGTTTTAACACACGCAAAGATAAGAAAAAAACCGGCTACAGTGTCCTGAAAAGGTGTAAAAAACATACTATAAGCCCTTTTTCATCATGTATGAGCACTTTTTCCACATAGATTCTACTGCCTCTCTCTATCTTTGCACACAAAACTATCTACAAACAAACATTCCATTTTGGTATATTTAGAGGACCTCGAATAAACCTTTTTAAAAACTTATAACAATGAACAAAAAAAACAAGAAGACATTATTCCGCCTTGGACTGCTGCTGATGCTGCTCCTCGGCACAATGAATGCCGCCGCGATTCAGACTGTGGTGGCAAAGTGGGAATTCACGACGGGCTACGATTCTGAAAAGGACGGCACCGCGATCATCTTCACCCCGAACACATTAGGATGGGCACGCATCGCCAACACTTATTGGAGTAAGCAACAGCCCTACTTCCTTCCGAACGAATGTGCAATGGTTCCGGAAGACTGTCGGGTGACAGTCCACACAAGCGACGGCCGATGGGAGGTGACCTCCAGCGGTTCGACCCCGAACTATCTGCTGCGCCTCAACACGGCGTCCACCGACAAGTTCACGGCAAAGGCCGACTATACCGACGGCACGAAGCACGACCAGTTTTTTGAAATCTCCATGCCGACAACGGATCTGAACAACATCAGGCTGAATTTTGCCATCGGTGACGGTTCCAGCAAGTCAACGAAATTCGGTGTCGTCTACTCCACCGACGGAGGCAGCACGTGGAAAGTCCTCAACGACTACACTGCGGGAGCACACTGGAACACATACACCGACGCCAACTACAATCTTGATGCCGATAACAAGGAAAACCTGACTATACGCTTGCTGATACAGTCGGCAACCAAGACGAGCAACTATAATCTGAAGTACGTCAATATCTACGCGGAGGACACACAGGCTCCCAAGCTCAAAGACATCATTCCGGCCGACAATGCCACCGGTGTCATCCCGTCAGGAAAGATTATCCTCAACTTCAACGAGGGCGTGACAGCGAAAGGCAGCGCCATGGCTACGCTCACCAACAGCAAAACAGGAGAGGAACTGAAGCTCTCGCCCGTCGTCAACGTCAACAAGGTGACATTCGCCTATGCCGACCTTGACCTCACGACGTCCTATACGTTCAATCTGCCCGCCGGCTCACTGGCCGACCTTGCCGGAAACGTCTACGACACGTCTGTCACCACGACATTCACAACGTCTGACACACGCCCCGTTCCACCGCCTGTACTCGAAAGCAAGAACCGTCTTTGGTATCATCGCCCGGCCAAATACTGGGAGGAAGCCCTCCCACTGGGCAACGGACGATTGGGAGCAATGGTCAGCGGAAGCGTGGCCGTCGACACGCTGCAGCTCAACGAAGACACCTTCTGGGGACAGTCACCCAACCGCAACCACAACGCCAACGCCAAATCGGTGCTGTCGCAGGTTCAGCAATATATCTTCGACAGAAACTATGTGGAAGCCCAGAAGCTGGCCATACCTAACTGGATGTCGACCACTTCACACGGTGCGCAATATCAGGCGGCAGGGTGTGTCCTCGTCTCGTTCCCCGGACAGCGGTACGACGACGAGGAGGCTGGACAGACGGATAACGCCATTGACGCACAGGCATACGTACGCTCGCTCGACATATCAAACGCCACCGCCACGACGTCATATATCGTCAACGGAGTCACCTATACCCGAACCGTATTCACATCGCTGGAAGACAATGTCACAATCATGCGCATTGAGGCTTCCGAACCCGGCAAACTGAACTTCAACGTGAGCTATGCCGCACCGGTAAAGACCAATATGGAGAAACTGGACATCAACAAGATTACCACCGACGGCATGATCGAGGCATCTCTCATTCCGTCAAAAGCCCAGTCGGAAAATGTCGACAACAAGCTCAACTGCTATACTTTCATCAAAGTGATAAACGACGGAGGCACACAGACAAGCTCCGGGACACAGAACATCATGCAGAGCGGTCTCGTGGCCGGAAATCCGAAGGCACCGGCCATAGAGGTCAAGGACGCCACATCGGCCACCATCGTCATTTCGTCGGCCACCAATTTTGTCAACTACAACGACATCAGCGCTGACGCGGAAGCCACAGCTCTGGCCTACATGAACAGCTATCTCAAAAAGGATAAGGAATATGGGACAGCACTCAACGATCACGTTACAAAATACAAGAAGCAGTTTGACCGCGTCAGCATAGACCTCGGCACCAATGACGAGCAGGAGAAGAAAGACACGGAAACGCGCATAAAGGAGTTCAAGACGACGGCAGCCGACCCGGGACTCGTGGCAAACTATTTCCAGTTCGGCCGTTATCTGCTCATATCATCATCACAGCCGGGTACGCAACCGGCCAACCTGCAAGGTATATGGAACCCTAACGCACGCCAATATCCGGCATGGGACTCAAAATATACGTCTAACATCAACGTTGAGATGAACTACTGGCCGGCTGAGGTGGCCAATCTTTCCGAGTGTCACGACCCGTTCATACAGATGGTAAAGGACGTTTCCGTCACCGGTGCTGACGCCGCAAAGGAAATGTACGGCGCACGCGGATGGGTGCTTCATCACAACACGGACATCTGGCGCACCACGGGAGCCGTCGACAACGGAGCCGTCGGCGTATGGCCCACATGCAACGCATGGTTCTGCTCACACCTCTGGGAAAAGTATCTGTTCTCTGGCGACAAGACTTACCTTGCGGAAATATATCCGGTCATGAAGGGATGCGCCCAGTTCTTCCAGGACTTTTTGGTCAAAGACCCCAACACGGGATATATGGTCGTGTGTCCGTCAAACTCTCCCGAAAACCACCCCGGACTCTATTCCTATAATAAAGATGACGGTTCGAAAATGAATGTGGCGATGTTCGGCGGCGTAGCTATGGACAACCAGATGGTCTACGACGTACTGAAAAACACGGCAGAAGCCGCACGCACGCTCGGCGTTGACGAAGATCTCGCAACTCAGCTCGATGAGCTTAAGGCCAAGTTGACTCCTTATAAGATAGGCAAATACGGTCAGATACAGGAATGGCAGGAGGACTGGGACCGCGAGAACACCTCACACCGCCATCTGTCACACCTTTGGGGAGCATTCCCCGGAAATCAGGTTTCACCCTACGTCAATCCGACGGTCTATCAGGGTGTCCACAAATCGCTTGTCGGACGCGGCGATGCGGCACGCGGATGGTCAATGGGATGGAAAGTCTGCCAATGGGCCCGTATGCTTGACGGCGACCATGCACTGAACATCATCAAGAACCAGCTGCGCCTGATGGATCCCAACGCCACGATGAACGATGCCGACGGAGGTACATACGCAAATATGTTTGACGCTCACGCACCCTTCCAAATCGACGGAAACTTTGGCTGTTGTGCCGGTATTGCCGAAATGCTGCTGCAATCTCACGCCGGATTCATCCATCTGCTTCCCGCACTACCAGCGTCATGGAAGGACGGTGAGGTGTGCGGTCTGCGCTCACGTGGCGGCTTTGTCATCACCGAACTGAAGTGGAAAGACGGCAACGTAGAGTCCGTGAAAATCAAGTCAACCATCGGCGGCAACCTCCGTCTGCGCAGCCATACGCAGCTGAAAATGGCTGACGGCACGCCGCTTGCCACCGCCTCGGGCGACAACACCAACGCGCTGACGCAACCATACGTCATGCCCGACCCGATAGTTGCCGACAAGTCGAAGATACCTTCAACCACACTTCCCATCTCTTATCTCTATGACATCTCCACAACGGCCGGTCAGGAAATTGAACTGATCAACATCTTTGGAACATCCGGCATCAACAACGCCCAAGTCGTAACCTCCTCCAGTGACAACAACAGATTGTTTTTGCTCAACGGCCAGCCCGCAAAAGAGTCATATCGTGGCATCATTGTCAAGAAAGGAATGAAATATAACAACCGATAAACGGTTTTCTACCATCAGAAAATGAGAGAGTGTATCAAAATTCTGTTACACTCTCCGTTTTATGATATGTTGAAAAAAGATACAACAAAGGGGCTGCGCCTATTTTGGCACAGCCCCTTTTATATGCATAAATCGAAATATGCTTACGGATTGATAATATCTCCTATTACAAAACCGTCAGCTTCGCGGTCTTCAGGTCGCGGCTGTTTGGTCCGACCATGATATTGAAGTCGCCCGGTTCGAGGATATACTTCAGGTCGTAGTTATAGAATTTCAGGGTCTCCGGAGTGATGGCGAACGTAACCTTGCGGCTCTCTCCTGCTTTAAGAGTAATGCGCTCGAAGCCCTTCAGTTCTTTCACGGGACGGCTCACGCTCGCTACAAGGTCGCGTATGTAGAGCTGAACAATCTCAGTGGCATCCACGTTGCCTGTGTTTGTAACCGTTACGGAAGCCTCAACGCTGCCTGTCGGCGACATCTCCGTGGCACTGAGTTGCAGGTCGGAGTAGCTGAATGTGGTGTATGACAGACCGTATCCGAACGGATAGAGAGGGTCGTTGCGCACATCGAGATAGTTGCTCTGATACTTGCGGAACTCCTTCGTACCCTCCGGTACAGGACGTCCGGTAGGCTGATGGTTGTAGTAGAGCGGCTCCTGCCCCACAGCCTGTGGCATACTCATAGTGAGCTTTCCACTTGGCACCTTGTCGCCGAAGACCACGTCGCAGATTGCGTCGGCAGCCTCGGAACCGCCAAACCATACATTGAGTATAGCCGGGATGTTCTCGTTCTCCCATGTCATGACCGTAGGACGACCCGAGAAGTTGAGCAGAACGATGGGCTTGCCTAACTTATTGAGTTCCTGAAGCAGTTCCATCTGTACGTCGGGCAGGCACAGGTCGGTACGGCTGGCACACTCTCCGCTCATGTCGGCGGTCTCGCCGAGTGCCGCAACAATCACATCGGCCTCCTTAGCGACGGCCAAAGCCTCAGCTTTCATCTGAGCATCATCGCCACGCTCGATGGTTTTGCCGAACTCACCGGCCTTCTGCAACTCCGCATCACGTGTGATGTTGCTGCCCTGAGCATATAAGAGAGTAGCCTTTCCGGCCAATGCACGCTCCATGCCCTCTTTCAAAGTAGAGTACTTGTCGGGCGTATATGCCACGCACCATGTGCCGGCGAGGTTGGCGCGGGTGTTTGCCAACGGACCGATGAGGGCCACCTTGCCCTGTTTCTTCAACGGCAGCAGATTGCCTTCGTTCTTCAACAGCACGAATGTCTCGGCTGCAATGTCGCGCGCCGCACGGCGGTTCTCTTCGTTAAATATATCCTTTTTGCGGCGTTTCGGATCACAATATTTATACGGATTCTGGAAAAGTCCGAGCTTATACTTAGCTTCCAGCACGCGGCGGCAAGCCTTGTCGATGTCGGTCTCGCTCACCTTGCCTTCTTTGAGACTCTTCTCCAATGTCGCGATGAAGCCCATGGAACACATATCCATATCGGTTCCTGCCTTCAGAGCCTGCGCTGCTGCCTCCTGCAGATTGGCACTCACGCTATGGCTGAGCATCTCGCCGATGGAGCCGTAGTCGGTAACGACCATACCGTCGTAGCCCCATTCGCCGCGCAGAAGGTCATCAAGCAACCACTTGTTGGCCGTGGCGGGAACACCGTCGACGAGGTTGAACGACGACATGAACGTGCCTGCGCCAGCCTCCGCGCCAGCCTTGTAGGGTGGCAGATACTGGTTATACATACGCACGCGGCTCATGTCAACCGTGTTATAGTCGCGTCCCGACTCCGATGCGCCGTAGAGCGCGAAGTGCTTCACGCACGCCATGATGTTATCCGTGCGGCTGTAGTCGCCCTGATAGCCACGAACCATAGCCTTAGTGATAAGACTTCCGAGGTAAGGATCCTCACCGTTGCCCTCGGAATAGCGTCCCCAACGGGCATCGAGTGTCACGTCGACCATCGGGCTGAATGTCCAGTTGATTCCGTCGGCACTTGCTTCTTTGGCTGCTATGGCTGCCGACTGCTCCACGGCTGCCATGTCCCAACTGCACGACAGAGCCAGTGGGATTGGGAAAATGGTCTCGTAGCCGTGGATAACGTCCATGCCCACGAGCAGCGGAATGCCCATACGGCTTTTCTTCACGGCCAGTTCCTGCATCTCGCGGATTTCCTTTGCGCCCTTAATATTGAAGATTCCACCCATGTTTCCGGCTGCTATCGCGCCGCCCACCTGTGTGTTCATGGCCTGTCCGGTGGTGATGTCGCCGGCCACCATGAGGTTGAGCTGACCGATTTTCTCCTGTAACGTCATCTTCGACATGAGGTCGTCGACGAACTCCTTCATTCCTTTTTGTTGCGCGACGGCTGTGTTCAGACAGGCCGACGCTGCAAAGAGAGCGATTGATAATAAGTACTTTCTCATTGTGTTTATTATTAGTTATTTTGTTTTTATAATTGTTTTGTCGCAGAAGGTTATGCAAAAATAGTCATTTCCGCTTTAATACGGCGTTACATTAATACAAAAAAAACTCACTTAACGCGCAGCTAAGTGAGTTTTTTGCCGATTTCATCGGAGTTTTACGAAATGTGTTTTATTTCACAACGACCTTCTTTCCGCTTTGGATATAGACTCCTTTGCGTAGGCCGGAGCCATATTTTGCACTATTGCCGACAAGAGTTCCGTCGATGTTATAGATGTTTCCCAACTGTTCTCCGCTGTCAGTACCTATGCCGTCGATGCCGGTCGGGGTATTATATCTGCCCGTTCCAAATACCTGGAACTCGAAGATACTATAGCCATAGTCCATATTTCGCGTGATGCCGTGCATACGGACGTAGCGTGCCGGAGTCTCCGGGAAGGTCACAGTTTCCTTTTCCGGACTGTTCTTCGGATTGGCGACTGTCTTCCATTCCTTGCCGTCGAGACTCACCTGCAGCTCATATTCCGATGCGCGGGCAGCCTGCCACAGCATAATCACCTTATTTATATTATACGTATCGAGCAGGTCTACGGTCAGATCCTGATTGTTCTTAGCCTCTGTAGACAAGCCGTTCCATGCACTTCCCCAGCGTGTTCCTGCGTCGCCGTCGGTTGCCAGTTCGGCTCTTGTGCCGTTGTCTTCCTGCGAAGTGGCTGTTACCGGCTTGTGCAGGGCGAGGTTTATCTCGGCAAACTGCTTGGCGATGACAGTCAAGGTGTCCGAAGCTACTGTCTCGATGGCTACCCATTCTCTGTATTTCTCGCCTTGGTCGTTTGTCTTCTCCACTTCTTTGTGGATGTAGTTCTTTGTCTGGTCGGCGTTTGAGACGATGATATGGTATGTTCCCGGCTCTGTCACCGTAAGTTCTCTGGTCTCGGCGTTGACGCTTGCGCCGCCCACCTCGATGTTGTTCTCGTTGCAGACCTTCCATATCACACCATCACTTGCCACATCCATAGTCTCCTTGAACTGGCTCATAGCTGTGAAATTGAGTTGCGCTGTCTCTCCAACGGGGATTTCAAGGCTCTCATTGTCGAACTCGATATAACCCATAAAAATGGCTTCCTCCACGGGGAAGGTCTTGGATACCTTCAGGTTTTGCACCTCTGCGGTCACCGTTGCACGCGGATAAACGTCCGGAGTGAACATACCGTCAGACGTTATCTTGCCATCGGCAGAACTCCATTTGGCTGTAACCTCTTTCCAATCGCCACCGCAGGTGTATCCCATGATATTGATCCTGAACGCTTCACGTTGGGTCAGCACATCTTTCTCCGAGGTCATCTTCACACCGAGCAGATCGTTGTCGGTCATTGATTCGAGCTTGCCGTAGGCTTCAAGCTCCCACAAAGAGATGCCATACTGGTTGGAACGCTTCACGCCGAGAATACGGATGTAGCGTGTCCTTACATCGTCCATCATTATAACGTCCGTTCCTCCCGATGAACTTACTGTCTTTGCATCGGTGAATGTCTTGCCGTCTGAGCTTATCTGAACCTTATATTCGCTGGCGTAAGATACCTCCCACAGCAGACGGAGCTTGTAAATGGATGCCATCTCGCCCAAATCCACCGTCACATACTGGTCGTCTTCATGCGAACTGCCCCATCGTGTGCCAGGGTCGCCGTCCGTAAGATTCTCCTCTACCGTTCCGACATTCTCATGACTGCTTGCCGTCACGGGCTTATGCAGGGCAAGGTTCACCATTTCAAGCTCCTCACGCGGGTCTGTCGGCACATCAGCATCAGGTGTGATGTCGGTGTTATCCTTCGACACCTTGCCACTGACAGCCAGTCGGCGGGGAGCTACATTCTCCAGTCTGCCGCCGTCCGAGAATGTCACGGTGATGGGTTTGTCTGTCGGATTGAACGCCATATAAGTCTTTTCCCCACCTTTTATATATACGCGCGCGGTAGGAATGCTTGCGTGGATGGTCCAGTCGATGTCGCCGTATGTAAGGTGCGAGTGTGTAACGAAGTATGAAATGCCGTTGGTGTCGTAGGTCTTGAACTCCGGTTCGCCTGCGTCCCAGCACATATCGAATATCTTTGCGGCCTCATCGGGATTTGAACGCTGAAGGTATGACAACGCCACATTACCCCAACCTCCCGAGTCTCCGAGGTATCCGTCTTTGGTTTTGTCGGCAGCAAGCCATCCGCCGATGCGCTTATCCTGCCACATACGGTTGAAATCCCACGCTGCGAAAGCCTTATCTTCCGACAGATAGTCGAGCGCCGGGGATATAGGCATCCATTGAATGCCCTGCATGAAGATGGCATCGTAGCCGAAATATGTCCAGAAGCCCACTCCGTGACAAGTCAGATTGGAGTTGTAAGGCAGGTGTCTGCCGTTTGTCTGAGGATAGTTCTCGTCCTCGTTATACAGATAATTGCTGTATTTGATGTTGTATTCGTCATTGTCTGTGGTATGATAGCCTTCCTTTCCGGTGTTCGGATCGTCGTGACGGTCGAACCAATACTCGGCCGTTCCGCGCGCTTCGGAGAGCCATCCGAACATTCCGGCATCGCGCATCTCGTTGTTCCCGAGTGCCACACCGAGCAGATACAGTCCGCCCCAGCCTTGCATTGCCTCGCTCGACGATTCCTGTCCGTTACCGTTGTCATCGCCCATACCGCCCGCAAAGGAGTGTCCTGCCCACGGGTCGAAGGTGCGGAACATAGGGAAACGTGTGTCTTTGCGATCCCAGTTGGCGTAGTCTTTAGCCACGAGAGTAATCATTTCGCCGTAATTATTGCGGAAATCATCATCTACGAGAGCCAGCAAAGCGGCAGCATAAGTAAAATATCCGTAGTGGAAATGGTGGTCATTGAATGTCTCCGAGTCGTAACTTGTGCTGTATCCGACCATTGCGCCCCAGCGGTCATAGCGTGCGAAGAAATAGTTTGTCTCGCCGGGAGTGTACGTCAACCAGTTCACAAGAGCGTTTTTCAGTTTGTCGCGGCACTGGTTGAACAGCTCTTTCTGCCCCATCTCGCGTGCAAACATCATGTTAAGGGCCATCTGCGTGAGTCCTTTTCCACCCCAATAGGTGTCCGCTCCGAACGTCCCCTTGTCGGCATAGCTCTTCAACATCTCCTGCATCTTAGCCACATCGTATGGGTTCTGAGTGCGGTCTACATCGTTAGGAACGGCATAATAAGGCAGCATTCCATAGAATTTATAGTCTATTTGCAGCGAAGCTCCCTCTGCCATCTTCAGCTTTCCGTGCGGTGTGGCATACTCGATACCGTTGAATGGCAGAGCGCAAGGGGTGCCCGTACCACGATACTGATGGGGGATGAAGCCCTGAAGCACGTCCGAAGCGGCTCCGCCTGTGCGCAAGTCCTCAGCCGTAACTATCCAAGTAGTCTTCATCAGGCCCTCCGAAGCGGCATATTGCCACGTCACTTTCGTCTCGCGGGGCACACTGTAAGCATACTTCGCCATTGTATTAAGGTCGCTGATGTCATGCAATACACCCACAACTACAAACTCGCGACTGCCTGTGAACGTCACGGTCACGGTGCCATCGGCAATGTCCAACTCGCTGTTGTCGGGCAGATAAATACCGTAGACATCGCCACCCATGCGCAGGGCAAACATATTTACACCTTTCACTGTGCCCGAAAGGGCTGCTCCGGAGGCGTCTATCACCTCCACATTCGTAGCCGTAAAACCTGCGGAAGCCTGATATGAGCGGCTCAAAGAGAGTTGAGGATTGATATTCTTCGTCTCTATCCACGTGAAAGGAACGCCGTGAGCCATCGTTGTGTACATCTCTTTATCGCCGTCCTGCATCAAGAACTCCACGTCCCAGTCGTGCCAATTCTCGGCCACGGCAGCCTCGGGATTGAACTCCATGCCTCCCTTTACGCTCACAACGGTGTTGCTTTTCATCTCCGTACTGTTATCTATCCAGTATGAAGGTGCCTGTACGTCTACTCCATAACTCTGTGCCTGGACAAACTGCGGATATGACCACATACGTCCCGAGTAGGGCTGTGTGATGAGGTTGGTCCACCAGTCGTTGGTCGGTATGGGGCGGCCGGCTTCCTCGCGCAGGTACAGCTTGCGTATCTGCATATACTTGCTTTGGTCGCCTTGATAGCCCCAGTCGCCCGGTTTGTGATACTCTGTGCGGCACATCTCCAGTGGCGTGTAGGACGCATAGCTGCCCTTCCCAACCTTCACCACTTCCTGTGCGGTTGCTGTCGATGCTGCCATCGCACAGGACAGTAACAGTAATAAATAGTTTCTCATAAATAAGTTAGTTATAATAAATGTTAGTTGCCAGCGGTTCATGACCGTCTGTCATTGTTGATAAAAAGTTAATGTATTCCTTTTTGGGGACTCACCCGATAGTCTTTTATCAGACATTATGTCGCACCTTTGCAACACCTCTACACCATACTCAGAGTATTTAAGGCTGAATTACTCCGGTACTGAAGCCAAAATACTTGAGTAATCTGGCCGGAATTACTTGAGTACTGCGCCCAAATTACTTGAGTACTGCGCCCAAATTACTCGAGTATTGCGCCATAGTACTATGCTGTTCGGCCGAAAGAGGTTGCCCCCTGTATTTATCGGGTGAACCAATGTCTTCCTTTTTTGCTCAGCAAAGATATGAAAAAACATTCTATACCCGCGTGGTTTCTAATACGCTAAAAACTCACTCGTGGTATAGAATGTTTCCATTTTTATCGATTTCATCGGTATATCCGATTCTATGGCATAGAGGGATAAGGCTTCTCCGATATGTTTTTTAAGACACAAGGCTATCCTTTCATTCAATCCGCCATTCCTCTATTCCCCTTGTCTCTGACGAGAAGCTGACACCTATCTTATATATCTGCCTGCCGTCGGTCTTGAATGGCTCGGCATAGCCCTTGTCTTCTATCTGCCGCAAGGCCTCGTCCGCCGTACCGTCGAGCTTCAGCTCCATCACGTAGATGTAGTCTTTCGTCTTCATCACTATGTCCATGCGCCCGCGGCTTGTCGTGCGCTCAACCTCGGTGAAGAAGCCCATCATCTTGAATATGAGGTACATGGAGTTTTGGAAGTACTTCTCCATCTTGCCCGTTATCTTATAGTCGGAGTCGGCGAAGAGTGCCTGCAGGCGTTCCATGAAACCGTCAGGGTTGCCCCTCTCTATGTCGCTGACGAAGTTGGCAATGTAGAACTCGCTCTTATTCTCCTCTATCGGGGTGTACATCGGCAGCAGGTACTTGACAAAACCGTTCTCCACCTCCTTATTGGGGAATCCTAATTTGTAGATTCTGAACCTTTCGTCATAGCCCTTTATTGTGAGGTATCCGCTCTGATAGATTACCGGTATGGGGTTCTTCGACATCGAGTCGACACTGTTCAAAATGTCTGCCGACACCATCTCCTCCTGTAGGTTGTTCAGGTTGTAGTCGGCCTGCTTCAGCAGGTAGACAAGGAACGAGGGCGTGCCGGTCTCAAACCAGTAGTCGCCGAACTTATGCTTGTTCAGAGTGTTGAGTAGGCTGAACGGATTATACAACCCCACGGTGTCCACCTCAAAGTGGTAGCCGTCATACAACAGTCTCAGTCTGTCGCAGGTTTCCTCATACGTGAGACGTTCACCGGCAGCCAGTTCATGCAGCGATTCCTCGAAATAGCGGTGCATCTCCTGCTCCGTTATACCGCAGATGTCGATATAGCGGTTGTCCATGGATATGTCGTCGAGGTTGTTCAGGTCGCTGAATACGCTCACCTTTCCGAACTTCGTAACTCCCGTAAGGAAAGCGAACTTGATGTAGCGGTCTTGCGTCTTGAGCACGGAGTAGAACGCCTTGAGCGTGTTGCGGTATTCGTCCTGCAACGCCTCATCGCCTATTGCCTGCAACATAGGCTTGTCATACTCATCAACGAGTATCACCACGCGCTGCCCGGTCTTCTCGTATGCTTTTGCAATAATCTGAAAGAAACGTTCTTCCAATGCCCTGTCCTTGAACTCGTCACCATACCGCCGTTCCCAAATCTCAAGATATTTGTTCAGTTCCGACCGAAGCGACTCCGCATTCTCGTACCGCCGTGAGTTCAAGTCAATATGCAGGATGGGATATTCCTTCCAGTCCTTCTCCAACTGCTCAATGGCCAGCCCCTTGAAAAGCTCGCGCTTGCCGCGGAAATATGCTTCCATCGTAGAGATGAGCAGGCTCTTTCCGAAGCGGCGCGGACGACTCAGGAAATAGTATCTTCCCGTCGTCGCGAGCTTGTAGATAAGTGCTGTCTTGTCAACGTAGACGTAACCGTCGTTGCGCAGGCTCTCGAAATCCTGTATGCCAATAGGGAATATCATGATAGTAGGCGTTAAAACTTAATACTTTTGCAAACTTACGAAAAAAAAACGATATATCAAAAAAGAAAAAGGGGATGTATCTTGTTTTTGACACATCCCCCCTCTTTTATTATCGTCCGGAGATTCCGGTACGTTTCTTTTATTTCACATTCGCTTCATTAGTCCCAAAGTCCCGAAGCATTATCATCCCAGACGGTCGAACCGCTGTTGTCCCACTCTTCCCAAGTGTTGTAACCGAAATCATGGCCTTTACTCTGGAAATTGATTTCTTCATCTGTTGAACCTGTTGAAGCGTCCTCCCCAGAGGCTTGAAGCAATGCGAGAGACTCCTCAATTTCCATTAATATCGTTTCCGGCTTTATATAAAGTTTCTTTGTCATTTCTTTTAATAATTGATAGTTGATAAATGTTATTTGATGACAACTTTCTTGCCATTAACGATGTAGATGCCTGCGGGCAGAGTTACAAGAGCGTCTCGTGAACTTGCCACTTTCTTTCCGTCAATACTGTACACGTTGCCGAGGATTGAAGTCATCTCATCATTGTTTACAGAACTTATGCCGGTTGTCTCGCCATCAAAACTCAAAATTATGTTTTTGGCATTTGCCGGAAGTTTTTCTATCTTCACTGCCGCACGGAAAGCCGGAAGCGTACTTTTTTTCGTACTTCTTATGAGTGTCAACTTGTCATTGTCCTGTTTGAGACCATATACATCTGATGTCTTTGGTGCCGTTTCCGGCGTGAAGGTCTTTGTCACGTATGTTCCGAAAAGCGTAGCCTTAACATTATTATCTGTTGCAGCCTTTCCGTAGATTTCTTCTTTATTTTTAATATCAGAGAAAGACAGTTTCTTTTCTGTATCGCCGGCATTGTCCACGAAATAAGCAGTACCTCCTCTGCTGCCATCGCCTTTTACCCTGATAAGATATGGCTTGTTGGCTTCGGTTTTACCAGTTACCAGAGTGAAGTTAAGAGTTACGTTTGCGCCACTTACGGACGGTTCATTCAACTGGAAAAATTCACAGTTCTCCACTTTGTCTGTATTCATAGCGAACGGGCATATCATTGTAGAATATTTGTTTGCGCCCTGTGTTCCACCTACAGCGAGAGTATTCATAAACATCTGCCGGGTAATGGAAGCACCTTGCTCCTTGAAATACAAGTCATAGCCGGTGTACGGGTCCATCTTTATATAACCTGATCCAGAGAGACCTGGATAAGAATCTGTGTTATGTTTATCCTTGTAATCAGCAATTATCTTCTGATAATTCACGTAATCTACAGGACCGCCATCAGGTTTGAAATCACCGTCATACCACTGGAAGTTCATACCGATGAGTTTACCTTCTTCATCTGGTATAGCGTAGTTGCCATCGAAGTTATTGCCTATGTCAGTTATGAAATAAGCATTGTGATTGAACAACTGAATTCCAGAAGGTCCGCGGTCGTGACGCAGGCCGTCATCAAATACAACATTACGGACATCAAAGCAACCGTAAGGATATTCCGCTGCAATCTTGTTGAACTCTTTTACATCCCATTTTCCGTTGAGAACAACGATTCCGCCATTATCAGCATTCTTCGTACAACTTTTTATGCTGATATTGTCGTTGTATGACTTTGTCTTGAATCTCTTGACTTCAGACTCACCTTCATTCTCGCTAAAGTCACGGACTTTTACATATATCTCATACTCTTTACCGGTTTTGAGTCCTTTCAGATAATAAGTTACTTCCTCATTATTCTTTGCGCTCGCAAATCCTCCGCAATATTCAACTCCTTTATCAGTAATGTTCTTTACCCAAACATCAAATTTTACTTCCTTGTTTGTCTCATCTGCACCGCTGAAAGAAACCTTTACGGAGTTCACGTGTACGTCATCCTCATTAATATCATTAAGCGTCACGGTCGGTGCTTTAACATCTTCTGATGTGTACATATAGAAGTTGTCCAGGAAGACGGTTCCTTTATCACCGCTCTTTAATGCCATACCAATAAACTTAAAGTCCCTATCATAATTTTCAAACGGGCTTATGGTGATATAGTTCCACTCATTTTCCTTAACAGGCCGTGTTACGAAATGGTCCTCTACGTTATATATACGTGGAGATATCTGGATTGTTGTCGTACCGACAGGATAAACTGCGATACCGATAATTCTGTTCTTTTCAGCCTTGCCAAACTCCTCATTTGCAGGAATATTCAGACCAAAGACCTTGTCCTTTTCTACTTGGAACATCAGGACCTTGTCATCGGCATTGATGCTGATTTGATTTTCTTCTGGAATTGCAATATCAACACCCGTAGTTGAAGAATTAAGCATACCACGGAGTGTTGCCTTGTCATTCTCATAATAGTAAGAAGACGCAGATTTCTTATCAGCGGATACAAGCTGATGCGTCGTGAAATTCAGGACTTTCGGATCGGATGTGCGAGTATTGTCTGAAACTGTAACAGTTGCTGTATATTCGGTATTTGGCAACAAACCTTTAGCACCGACATATATGTCAGTTTCCGGTTTTCCCTTTACGGTCTCGTTTGAGATTGTATTACCGTTCTTATCTTTAACTACAACTTTATATGACAGCTCTTCCGTCTCGTCTGTTGCCCTTAAGAGGAATGATGCTGATGCCACGGTTGTAGTATATGTATCGGCATAAGTGATTACAGGGTCTTCGCCGTCGTCAGTTCCTTTATCTGACATATAGAAATTGTCAAGATAAACATCTCCTGTAATGCCGGTAAATGCCAAGCCTATGAATGCGGCGCCCTCTTTATAGTTCTCAAAGGGATTAATGTCTTTAAGATAGTTCCATTGACCTGCTGTCAACTTACATTCCGTGAATGTATCACTAACGCCATAAAAACGTGGAGAGACTTTTATTGTCTTATTTCCTGTTCCAGGAACATACACAGCAATATAAATCTTATTGTTTCTGCTATGTTCTTCATTATAGTTGAACTCCTGTTTTGTATTCAATCCAAAGACTTCTGTCTCATCAGACGGATTGAAAGCCATTACCTTTTCACTGGTATTACCCTTAATGGGTATCTCTTTATTTTTCCCATCTAAAGCTATATCTTTTGTATTTTCGTTAAGGATACCACGAAGTGTAGAATAGTCATTCTTATAATACAATTGTTTTACATCTGCATCAGCCACAGCATCAGCCACAGGAATACTCAATAAACTTGTTGTGCTAACAATTAGTTCCTTTTCTTCGGTATCAATGTAACCATCATTAGCTTTGATCTTAAAAGCATATTCTGTACCCTCTGTAAGTCCTTCAATAGTAATCTTACCGTCGGTAGGTGTTATATTGCTTTTACTCCCGCTAACAGACGTGCTTGTGCTTGTCCAAGATACATTATATATAAGATTCTCCTTTTTGGCATTTTTGCCAATAACTCCATTTACATTGAATGAAACAGAAGTGGTGGTTATATTTCCCACTGTTGCGTTCATTTTAGGAGTTTCGCTTGTTGAATAGAAATAAGCATTAGCCAAATAAATCGTAGTAGTAGTAGAGAAGTTTACCATACCAGCTTTATCGTTGCCAACAACACCACCTCTAAAAGCAAACTCTGTGATGTTTCCTGTGCTACCATTATTATACTCAGAAAGAGGAATGTCAATAGAATTCCAAGCGTTATCAGTAACAGAATGCTCAACACCTCTCCAACCCATGCCTGTGCCGTATAAGAAAAAAGCTATTTGAGTTGTACCGCTAACATAGATGTCAAGATGTACCATGTCGGTAAAAGACACATCATACGTAGGTATTCCTAAACCGGCATTCCCTTCGAACACATAAAGAGTCTTTTCACCAATTGGAATTGTCTTTGCGGGCTTATTGCAGTTTGAACCCCAACCATCAAACGTGGTGTAAATAGGCAATGCAATACCTGCCTTAGGCGCAGTTACATTAGGTAAGCCTGTTGGCGTGGTTTGCGTGGTTTGCGCCTTCACCCCCCCTACCGATAACAGTAGAAGAGATAAAAATAATAATGTAATTTTTTTCATCATGTAATAAAATAAGTTAGTGAAAATATTCTCGCAGTTATTATTTTCGTCATACTTATCCGCAGATTAATGTGTCCCCACATCATTTTCCAGTTGCAGACAGTAATATGCTTTACAGTTGTCGCAGTAATATCGTCGTCGGTTGCCGTGTGTTATTTTGGTAATGCAGTACGATATCGGAAGCAAAGATATAAATTATATCTAAATCCAATACAATGTATAAATTCGCAAAAAACTCACTCAAAAAGCTGGAAAGACGTAAAAACGAAGTGATTTCATCGATGAAATGGGGGATTTTCGAGGTAAGATGTAAGGGTGAAAGGTAAGAGGAAACTCCCCTGTCGAAGAGGGAATAGAGCTACAACAAATGATATACCCCACCCGCGAGCTGCCTTATAAGTCCCTTCATCTCGAGTCCGAACAATACGGCGGAGAGGCGCGCGATGGGGATTTCCGTCTTTACGGCCAGCATATTTGCATTGTAATCCTTATCGCGAAGGATGTTCACGACACACTGCTCGTCGGGCTCAAGACGCGGAAACAAATCGCGTTCTATGCCCTGTTGCCTTGCTTTCTCCAGTTCTCTGTTGCTATTCCATGCCATAGTAGTAATAAAATCTTCGGCCGAGGTGATTAGCTCGGCCACATTCTCACGTATCATCTTGTTGCATCCCGCAGAATATTCCGCACCCACGGCACCGGGAAATGCAAACACCTCACGATTGTATTCGCGCGACATCCGGGCCGTGATGAGTCCGCCGCCCTTCGCTGCCGACTCTACAAGGACGCACGCATCAGCCATTCCCGCCACGATACGGTTGCGCTGCACGAAGTTGCGCTTGTCGGCATTGGTGTGCGTAAGGAACTCGGTGAGCAGTCCACCCTGCCCTATCATCCGTTCGGCCGTGTCGCGGTGGAGCGACGGATAGAGGGTATCGAGGCCGTGCGCCAGTACACCGACGGTGTCGCAGCCGTTTTTTAGGGCCTCACGATGGGCGCAGATGTCCACGCCGTAGGCCAGTCCGCTGACGATGAGCACGCCGGGGCAGGCTTGTTGCAGGTCGGCCACGAAATGCCGGATGAGATCCTGTCCGTATGTCGTGCAGTGGCGCGTACCAACAATGTTCACCACACGGAGCGCATTCAGGTCGGCCGAGCCTTTATAGAAGAGTACGAGTGGCGCATCGGCACACTCCTTCAGGCGTTGCGGATAGTCGGCATCGTTCAGCGTGAGCGGCTTTATCCCGTTGCGAAAATCGTATTCAAGCTCCATTTCTGCCCGTTTCATCGAGTCGTCGATGTTTGAAAGGGCCTCAACGAAACGCGGACGGGCATCGGGAATGATGTCGCGGATGTCATGCCGATGGTCTATCACAGCCTTAGCCGAGCCGAGAGCGCGATATAGTTGCAGCACGGCGGCGAGCGAGTAGTGGCTCAACTGCGTCAGCGCGATGGCGCAAAGGAGTTCGTGGGAGTTATTTGTCATTGTTGTTATTTTAATTAGGAGACAGGAGACGGAAGTTCTGGAGTTCAGACAAATGTTTCTCCCGCAGGAGCCAACATCTTATCATATTCCTCGCTGTTGCCGAGTTTTCCGTTAATGAGGCACACAAGTTCCACCGTGGCACGCACGCAAAGGCGGTTGTCGGAGGCGCGGAAGATGTCCTGATTGAACACATACCGCAGTCCTTCCTTGCGCAGTCCGAGTCGTGAGATGAACTCGTCATCGCAGCGCAGCGGTGTCTTGTATTGCAGATTCATACGTGCCACGACTGCATCCACGCCTTTGTTGTGCATCTCGGCGAAGCTCAGTCCGCGGCTTTTCAAGAAGAGATGGCGCGTGTGTTCCATATAGTGCAGATAGTTGGCGTTGTTCACAATGCCTTCAATATCGCACTCGTAGTCGCGCACCTCCATGCGGGTTTCAAAGATATAGTTCATAATTATAGCCCCCTTCTAATTAAGCCCCCTCCCCCCTCCCCCAAAGGGGAGGAGTTCCAATTGGATGCTCTAAGGGAAAGCCCCCTTCTAATTCCCCCAAGGGGGAAAGAACCAATTGGATGCTCTAAGGGAAAGCCCCCTCCCCCCTCCCCCAAAGGGGAGGAGTTCCTGTTGGATGTTCATAAGGGAAAGCCCCCTTCTAATTCCCCCAAGGGGGAAAGAACCAATTGGATGGCACGGGGATGTTTTTATTATTTGTTGTTATTATTATTTTATAGTGATAGGAGTGATAAGGCTTTATAGAATATAAGAAATGAAGCATTTCTCAATCCTCGCTCCTCAATCCACAAACCTCGTTCCTCAATCCACAAACCTCGTTCCTCAATCCACAATCCTCAATCCTCGAAGCACTACGGCTGGGCTTCCCCCCTTGGGGGGATAGAGGGGGGCTTTTAAAATACTCATACCCTATCCTGCACCTCAGGCAATCCTTTCTGTCGCAGTATGCGGTTTTAAGCTGGATGAGAGCCTGTGAGTCGGCGGCAGTTTTCACGGAGAGTCCGCAGTCCTTCCACATCCTTATTATATGGTTGTCCTCGGGCGAAAGCTGCTCAAGGAAACTATAAGCGCGGTCTACAAGACGCTCGCTCGACTTATAACGGCCGTATGCGAAAAGCACGGGCACGGCGGTGTTGATGAGCAAGAGCCGCAGCGAGGAGGCCGAAAGCGACTTTTCCGAATATGCGCTCTCCAGGCCGAACATATAATGATTGCGCCAATAAGGGGTTACATGGGTGCGCAATACGTCTTCGGCACGGGCGATGGTGTCGCAGTCCATGAGGTCGGAGAGGCCGGCCTTGCGACTGCAATAAAGGCTTACGAGCTGGGCGATGCGTATGTGCGGGAAGTTCTGAGGCCGCAAGCGAAGGAAACGCCACAGCCGCGCGTCCATCGGCTTTAAGTTGAATTTATGCGCAAGATAGCGGTATTCGGCCGCCAACTTGTTGAAATAAGTGTCGGCAAGGGCAGCCTCGCGGTGGCGTTCGGGAATGGATTGCGGGTCGAGAAGCCCGGCCTGTCCCATGAATATAGCCTCTACCTGAAACTCATCGTTGCGATGATGTGCCACTGCTTTGAGGGGAACGGCCTTTGCCCACGCCTCGAAGGCGTCGCCGTTGACACCGAATCCGTAATTGCGGGCAAGCGTCCGGAAGTATCCGTCCTCCCAAGAGCCGTCACAATCAGCCACACGCCGCGTTATCGCCACTGTCTTCTGTTCAAGGCGTTCGGTCTGCAACGCACTCATCCACGAATGAATCATGATGCTTTTCAGTTCCGGAATGACACGGTGGCACGGCGGATAGCGGTCTTCCGTCATCAGTTCGCGATAGTTCCCGGCCACTTCCGCCGGCACCTCGAGCCTCATCTGCGGCAGCGTCTTGCCGTCGGCGGTGCGCACTTCGGCGTTTATCGTCTCCGCAATGTGCAGTATCACATTATTATATCGCTCGTCCCGGTCGTGCCCGTGGGCGTACCAGTCGGTCGACTTGTCGTGTATCTCAATGTTGCCCACCCACATTTCGCCACCAATCTTAACCTTCGCGTTGAAGAAATCCGGCCCGGCGTTGCTGTTGGCGAGTCCCACATCTATCACCTCCACGGTCTGCCCGTCGGTCGTCCGCAGCTCCGTGAGCGGGAACATCTTGTGTTTCCAGATGTAATGGAGTAGTTGTTCCATTCGTCTTTACTGTGTTCTTATGTTTATTTTCTTTTACAAAACTACACAAAAAATCCCGAACAAGCAGCTCTTGTCCGGGATTTTTTATCACTATATTTTTATCTTGACTACCTCTTTTACTTCTTAATAACCTTCTTTGTTGTACCATCGGCCGTGCGGATGATGTAAACGCCACCCTTCCGCATATCATTCACCTTTACGCCATTGATGTTGTAAATACCCTCAGAAAGGACTTTATTATCAGCAGCGACAACGTTTGAGATTCCTGTAACAGTACCGTTGAAATCTACAACAATCTGAAGAACACCAAAAGGAATATCTATATTTGCCGTAAGATTATTTCCATCGATAGCCGCAGCGAGCTTAACAGGCACCGGTCCGAGTTGCGGTCCAACCCAGTCAACACTATTGTCGTCGCCTTCAGCGATGGTAATAGTCTGTTCTGAATTCAAAGTAATCTTGCCGTCAGCCTCTGTTCCCTCTACATTCGGAACGACTATGGTACCTACTCCACCGATACCGGTCAAACTAAAGTTCTTCAGGCAGAGAGTGTACTTACCATCATTCTGCTCCGTAATATAAATCGAGGTATTGCTTTCCGTTGGGAATGGGGTTCCGTTCAACTTTACATTGAGGTCACCAACAAACTCTTTTGTCTCCGGCTCACACTCTATAACAACATCATCCACATACATGACACTGCCAATTGCTCCTTCAAAAGCAGCACCGTTTATGCTCGACGAGAACACGAGGGCGAAATTATATCCGCCTGCTGCCAGCTTATCGGCATCTACATCCTTTGTGTACTCAAAGTCAACAGACTTAAGAGTCCACTCGTCAGCATCTCCCAACTCTCCGGCATTGGCTATACCTACAATGTTCTCATTGGTAAGAATATCGGCACCGTTAGCTTGGAATGTACCGCCAAGATTATCATAAAGCACAGCGTATGCAGTACCTTTATCCACCTTTCCGGCAACTTCTTTTCTGTCTACATCCGTAACTTTCTCACCAGCCTTGTACTTATAATAGAAAGATAAGCTAAGCGGCTTCTTGCTATATGCGATTCCGAACTTGGTAGAGTTTAACGGATTATTAACATCTAAGTCAAAACTTCCAAGAAACATATTGCCCGGTGCAATAGGTGTCTTCGGAGAAAACTTCGTATAAGAATCCTTTGTCACCAACTTTACACAAGCACCTGTCCTGCCGTTTGTCTCAAGTTCGGTTGGGAAATCACCTTCTTGCGCACCACCACTAAACATCTTTGCCAAGAAATATCCAGTATTACCAGTTCCCCAAATATTCAGTTTACTGTTGTCCTCTGCCAATTCGAACCAAGTATAGTACTTGTTCTTATCTTGTTCGTAGTTCTCAAAGTCATACTTAACAGTATTACCGGCTGAAACAGCAAGTCCAATTGCTGCAAATAAAAGTGTAAAAATCTTCTTCATAATCTCTCTTTTTTTTGTTTTTATCTAATTCTATATGTTAATCCAATTGTTCCGTATATGGGATAGAGCGTCTGCTCAATGGTGTTGAAACGGCTGTTGAATATGCCCGTAAGTCCCCACGAGATGTCGGCATAGAAGCCTAAGTGCTTGTTAACATACCAGTCGGCACCGATGATGATACCATACTGCATACGACGCATATCTTCCGAAAAGTCATACGTTCCGCGCGTGCCTTCATCGCTGCCAAGTTCCACCTTCGGCCCCGTCGGGTCGTCCACGCGCAGATAACCGTCGTAGGCATAGCCCGAAAACTCGCGAGAAGTGAGCAGCGAGGCATACGGACCGCAGCGCAATATCAGATTGTTGCAGGGCATAAAGGTTGCCATGACGGGCACGGTGAGCATCCATTCCTCTACCTTTGTGTTGTTGCAGCCGGTGAAATGGCCCTCAAGCCTCTCGCCACCGCGCACTATCGCCATGTGATAGTTCTTCACGTCGGCATCGATGTGCATACCCTTGTTCTCGATGCGCAGTCCGGCCATCACGCCCCAGCGGCGGCTTAGCTGTTTGCGGGCATCCACACCGAGCGAGAAGTTGCGCTGAAAACTGTAATCGTTCAGGCTTCTTATCGTAGCCGGCATATTCACCGGAGCCGTTCCGCCGATGCAGTAGCCCAGACGCATATCGTATTCCAGACTGTCGAGCAGGCTGTCAGCCGAAGCGGTCACGCCTGCACAACACGCCAAAGCAAGCAATACCAATATCTTCTTCATATTATTCTTCTATTTTCTCACATTCCACTCTCACCTTATCTATATACAGCGTACTGCCTATCGCGCCCTCGAACGACGCGCCGCGCTTGCTCGACGAGAACACAACGGCCATATTGTAGCCCTGATTCTTAAGCAGCTCCTCGTCTACATCCTCATAATAGACATACTCCACATCGAAGCCGGTCCACTCGCTGATGTCGCTGATCTTGCCTGCATCGGCTATCGCCACAATCTGCGGACTGGTAAGCACGTTGTCGCCCTGCAACACCACGGCATTGCCCTGAGCATCGTGGTTGCGATAGAGCACAGAGTAGATATGGCCCTCATCAACCTCTCCCTCGATAATGTTGCCGGCCTTGTTCTGGAACTTCTCGCCAGCCTTATACTTGTAATATCCGCTGAAACGCAGAGGCTTGCGGTCGAACGGCAGTCCGAAGCGTGTTGCTTTCATCGCGTCCTTAAACGCAGACTGCACATCGAAAGTTCCGATGAAGAGGTTGCCGGCAGCAAGACGCATATTCACCGTCGCCCCGAAACCCCCGGTGCTCTTTGTCTCTAACTTCACGCAAGCACCGTCATAGCCGTCGGTCACAGGCGCGGTGGGATAGTCTTCCGGCTTTGCCGAATCCATGCTGAGGCGGAATCCGGGATTGCCCGTCGCCCAGTTGTTTGCGTCCGCGCCGTCTTCCGTAAGGTCGTTCCACACGTAATACTTCCCCTTTCCATCGAGAGCGTACCGCTCGAAGTCGAAGTTCATCACGTCCGTAACCGTCCTTGTAACATATCTGAAGCTCACGAGATACTTTCTCTGCCATGCTCCGTCCTGCGAAGTTACGGTATACTCCACCGGACCGTTGCTGAAGTCATGCACCGAACCGCTTGCCGGCACAATCGTCGCTCCCTCGGTAACGACAAATTCGGGCGCAAGAGCGGTGAGATCGGTCTGTTTTCTCACGTTAAAAACAATCTCGGTCTTATCAGAAGGCACTTTTATATGTGCGTCGGTAGTATTAAAAAACATATCTTCCAACACATCAGCAGTGATAAAAGCCTCTTCGATATCACATTCTTCGTTTAGCGGTTCGTCCTTGAAACAAGAAGAAAGAGATGTACAAACAAACAATACGAGAAGCAAACGTAACTTCACATCCATACCTATTATATATAAAAAAACTATGCAAAGTTAAAACTAAGAATCCAAATAGGCAACTTTTTTGACGATTTAATGATTTCTTATTTAACGATTTATGATTTCTTGACGTTTAGGGAAAAGAGTATGTTCGAAAATTGAAGACGAGATTTTGAGGATGGAGGATGGGACTTTCGGAGACTGATTTTGTAAAGGTTTTTGACAGTTTTCGGCACTTTTTGAAAATGGTTCTCTCGCGTTAACATCGGTTAAATATAGGTCCCGTTACTCATTTCCGGTGATTTTCCGGCCTCAAAAATCCCAACTCAAAACTCAAAATTCGTAATTCAAAATTCCAAAATGGCCTCCGTTAGAGAAAAATCGACCTGATTTTCTTCAAATTTTGTCGTCCGCCAAAACACACAAAAACACCGTTTTTCCTCCATTTAACGTTTGTTAGCTTTCAAAAGTGGCACTTTTAGACTCCGTTTCAGGCCGTTTTGCATTGCAACGGGATAGGTTTTGGAGGCCAAAAGTGGCTCCGTTGGCGTCTAACGGAGCCTCCGTTGCAATTTAACGGGGCTTTTTTGAGCTTCTAAAACGGCTATTTTTGCAAGAAAACGGGGTAAGTATTTGACAATCAGAACTTTAACTCAAAATCGCCTAAAATGCCGTATTTTCGCGTTTTTGAGAGCAAGAGAGAATTTGTTTGGGAATCCGCGAGTTTTCAACGGTGGTTTGTAAAGATTTTTGACGATACAAAGAGAGGAAAGAGGAGAGGCAGAAAAGAGGAGAGAAGAAATGTTTTTTATTATTTTAAGCAGGTAAAAACGGCGTATCTCTGTGAAATTCATTACCTTTGCAAACATTATAAATAATGACTGATATGAAAATAGCTTTAATCGGTTACGGCAAGATGGGCAAGATGATTGAGCAGATTGCCCTCGACCGCGGACATGAAATCGTGAGTATAATCGACGTGAATAACCAGGAGGATTTCGATTCGCCGGAGTTCGCTTCGGCTGATGTGGCAATAGAGTTTACCGCTCCGCAGGCGGCCTACGGCAACTATCTGAAGGCTTTCAAGCATAACGTTAAGGTGGTGTCGGGGTCGACGGGATGGATGAACGACCACGGCGATGACGTGCGACGGATGTGCTCTGAGGAGGGGCAGACGCTGTTCTGGGCTTCCAACTTCTCGATAGGCGTTGCGATATTCTCGGCTGTCAACCGCTACTTGGCAAAGATAATGAACGGCTTTGAACAGTATGATGCGCACATGGAGGAGACGCATCACATACATAAGATTGACGCGCCGAGCGGTACGGCAATCACTCTTGCCGAGGAAATAGTGGAGAATCTCGACCGCAAGACTTCCTGGATAAAGGGTCAGGAGAACGTGCCTTACGACCCGAAGACACTGCGTGTGGACTCGCTGCGCCGCGGTGAGGTGCCGGGAATACACACCGTGCGCTATGACTCCGAGGCCGACTGCATCACCATCACTCACGATGCCCACTCCCGCAAGGGCTTCGCGCTGGGCGCGGTGCTTGCTGCCGAATACACGGCTAAGCACAACGGGCTGCTCACAATCAGCGATATGTTCAATTTTTGATTAGAATAATTTGACTAATTAGACCAATTTGACTAATTTGACTAATTTGACTAATATTAAAAAAAGACAATGATTAGGAAAGATAAAAAGCAGCCCAGCCCGAAGATGCAGTGGACAAAGTTTGCCGTGGTTACAGTGCTTTATCTGCTGTTTCTCTATTGGGTGGAGAGCTGGTGGGGCCTCCTTGTGGTTCCTTTCATCTATGATGTTTACATCACGAAGAAGATAAAATGGCAGTGGTGGAAAGACGCCGAGGGACCTGTGAGGTTCGTCATGTCATGGGTCGATGCACTGGTGTTCGCCCTCGTGGCCGTTTATTTCATCAACCTTTTCTTCTTCCAGAATTATGTGATACCGTCATCATCGCTCGAAAAGTCGCTGCTCACGGGCGATTATCTGTTCGTTTCTAAGGTGAGCTACGGCCCGCGCATACCGCAGACACCGCTGACAATGCCGCTGACACAGCACACGATGCCTGTGGTAAACTGCAAATCGTATATAGAGTGGCCACAGTGGGACTATCGCCGCGTGAAGGGTACGGGCAAAGTGGAACTGAACGACATCGTGGTGTTCAACTATCCGGCGGGCGACACCATCGTTACCGACCTGCGCTATCAGGCGTTCGACTATTATCAGCGCGTCTACCGCACGGGCGAGGCATTATTGGCGGAACAGAATCCGGCAATCAACCTGCGTGGCATGACACCGCTTGAACAGCGGGCGTTCTTCGACAAGGCCTACGCCGCAGGCCGGCAGTATATCGTTCAGAACCAGGCGCAGTTCGGCGTGATTGACTCACGGCCCACCGACCGCCGCGAGAACTACGTGAAGCGTTGCGTGGGACTGCCGGGACAGACTCTGCAAATAAAGAACTGCATCGTTTATCTCGATGGAAAGGCGAATAAAGAACCTGACAATGTGCAATACACTTACTTTGTCAAGCTGAACGGTGTACCCGTGTCGAAGCTCTTGGGCGATGAGTATGCCGACATGAGAAAGGAACTGGGAATAAGCGAGGAGGACATAACGAGCCTGGCGCAGCTTCACGGCTACGACCTGGAAGAGGGCAACGTGCTGAACGAGAAGGTGCTGCAACAGTTCGACGGATATATGCCTCTCACGTCATACGCGGCCAAAGAGCTGAAGAAAAGGGGCGTGGCGAAGGCGTTGCGCCGGGTTACAGACGCTGATTTATACTCAGGTCCGAACTATCCGCTGAACGCTTTCTACGGCTGGACGCGCGACAACTATGGCCCGGTATGGATTCCGCAGAAGGGCAAGAGCGTGAAGCTGACATTGGAAAACCTGCCTATCTACGAGCGTCCGATACGTGTCTACGAGGGCAACGACCTGAAGGTGAAGGGCGGAAAGATATTCATCAACGGCAAGGAAGCCAACGAATATACGTTCAAGATGGACTATTACTGGATGCAGGGCGACAACCGCCATAACTCGGCCGACTCCCGTTACTGGGGATTTGTGCCCGAGGACCACATCGTGGGCAAGCCGCTGTTCATCTGGTGGTCGTCAGACCCGGACCGCAAGGGGTTCTCGGGCATAAGATGGAACAGATTGTTTAAGTGGGTGGAGGATATTAAATGAAGAATGAAGAATGAAGAATGAAGAATGAAGAGTGAAGAATGAAGAATGAAGAGTGAAGAATGAAGAATGAGGAGTGAAGAATGAGGAGTGAAGAATGAAGAATGAAGAATTCCTTAACGGAGTGCCGGGAAAGCAAAGTCGCCTGACGGAATACGAGAAAAGGAAGAGTGAAGAACCTGTTGACAGTATATTGGCGGATTCTTCATTCTTCATTCTTCATTCTTCATTCTTACTCTCATCAACCTACTTCGGCCCCGTGCAGTGGTATCAGAAGCTGAACCGCCACGAGAAATGCTACATAGAGCAGTGGGATTCGTTTGTGAAGCAGACTTACCGCAACCGTTGCGTGATTGCGACGGCAAACGGGTTGCAGGCTCTCACAGTGCCTACGGAGCGTCCCGCGGGCAGCGGCAAGATTCTGATGAAGGACATCCGCATCAGCGACCACGGCAACTGGAGGCATTTGCACTGGAATGCTCTGCTCTCGGCTTACGGCGAAAGCCCGTTCTTCATCTATTATGCGGACGACATACGGCCGTTCTTCGAGAAGCGCTGGGAGTATCTTTTCGACTTCAATATGGCAATAACGGAGACGATGTGCGGACTGCTCGACATCCGCCCGAGCCTCTCAGCGACGACAGAATACGTGAAAGAGCCGGGCGAGGGCATCACCGACTACCGCGAAATGATTCGTCCGAAGCATCCGCTACCCGACAATGACTTCACGCCACGGCGCTATTATCAAGTCTACGAACGCAAAATCGGCTTCCAACCGAACCTCAGCATCCTCGACCTCCTGTTCAATATGGGTAACGAAAGCATTCTCTTTCTTTAACCGAACGGCAGGTTAACATCGCCGAAAGGCAAAAAAATATAGGGCAACAGACATCTTACCGTCTGCTGCCCTATACTTTTTTATATCGCAAAATACGCTTTGTTTATATATTATATATACCTTATTATAAATTTATAGACCCCATCTTTAGTCGTTGTATTTGAATCTTTTCTTCATTTCATCATAAGAAATGGCGGTTTCCGTGATTCTGCCATTACGCAAAACAATGTTGTAAGGCACCGTTCCAATACCGAGTTTGGCAAGCAACTTACTGTCAATCATCTGTCCGTCGCACACCACGGGGAACTCAATGTTGTAGCGTTCCATCTCGTTTTTGCAGTCCTTCGGATTCGGGTCTACGCATATTCCGAGCACTTTCAGTTTGCCGCCAGACTCCTTCTGCGCGCTGTTCAGCAACTGACGCATCGAGAAACTCTCGTAAGCCCACGATGCCCACACAAGAATCACGGCATCTTGCGATTTCAGATAATCACCCGTTATCTTGTTTCCGTTGAGATCCGTAGCCGAGAACGCCGGCAGAACGGCACCCGTTGAATGCTTCATCATCGCCTTCACCTGCGACAGGAGGAATCCCAACGCCACGTTTTCCGGTTGGTTTTTCATCAGGACAGTGAGCAGTTCGGCCGCCTTTTTGTAGTCTTTCTGCTCCGAGAGGATGAAGTATTTCCTCACGAGATAAACGCTCACGAGCGACTCCGGATGGTCTTTCGCAAACTGCTCGGCATACTTCTTCTCTTCCGGCGGCGAGGCGTTAGCCACCTGTTCACGGAAGATGTTCATCAGTTCGTTCTCGTCCGTACCCTCCACGGTCATCTCTTTCAGGTGCGAAGCATCCGCCTTTATGTCGACGGCACCGCCGGATTCGGCGAACACGGGATGTTCGGAAAAGTTCGGGAATACCAACATGAGAGTAGAATTGCGCTTCATCGGCGTTTCGTAAGCGAAGCGTCCGGCATCAATCTTTATCGTGTCCATGCCGTCTATGCCGCCGTCAGGGCTGTAAACATACAATTCGCCCTGATTGATATGCAGGAATCTGCCTTCAATCTTGAAATGTCCCTTGCGTGTTCCGCACGAAACGAGAATAAAGGAGAGGAGAAATAAATAGGCAATCCGTCTCATATTGCTTAATAATTAAGGTGTGCCGCGAGCGGGACTCGAACCCGCACAGCCATTACTGGCCAAGGGATTTTAAGTCCCTCGTGTCTACCAATTCCACCATTGCGGCAGCTCTCAAGAGCGCTGGCGATATTAATTGCGCTCAATTTGATAGCGGTTGCAAAGATAACGTTATTTCTCGGAACAGCCAAACGATTTCAAACATTTTTGAAGAAGGAGGGCTTAAATGAAGAGTGAAGAATGAAGAATGGAGAAAATGCTTTTCTAATTGAGTAATATAGTAATTATGCGTTTCTCTACTACTTACTACTTCCTCCTTACTACTTTCTCCTTACTACTTCCTCCTTACTAATACACGTGCAACACTCCGTTAGGCCCTGTTGTCTCCGCGCGGTAAGGCTTCAACATATTGCCGTCATCGCCTTTAGTGATGTATCCTCCAGCGTTCAGGTCATACTGCCGGTGGCACGTGGGACACGTAGCGATGCCACCAAAGGACAATGTCAGACGATGCTCCCTAAGCGGAATCTTGTTCAGGTCGAAGCAGTTGGGACACTGACCGTCGTAGGCGTAGAAGCGGGCTGGGCTGCCGGCGTTGCCATAACCTATGATGAGAGCGTTCTGCTTGCCTATGCGCAGGTGGCTGTTTAGGCGGTCGTCCACCGCGTTGAAGATACTCTCAGACGTCTGGTTGGCGTTATTCTCGAATACAAACCACTTTGCTCCGCCTTTCAAAGTGTAACTGATTTTGCAGAAAATGCCCGGAACCATCGGGTTCATCGACGCTGCCAACGTGTTGTCGAGATGCACACTGTTGTCTATCGTGAGGTTGCAGTGATAGTCGTCATACTCATATCCGTCGTCGGCACAGCCCGAAAAGACTGCCGTAAGCAACGCCAAACAAAACGATAATATCTTGTTATTTGCTTCCATTCTATTTTTTTGTTATGCAAATATAGAACAAAAAGCCGAATATACGGTTATCTGCTACATTAAAAAGATAAAAAGGAACTTGTTTTTGTGCGTACGCCAATTAATTTATACCTTTGCAATGCGTAACACACAAAATATCAAATAAAAAAGAAAAGAGAAATGGCTAATTTGAAATCTCTCGCAAAAGACACTGCCATATACGGACTAAGCAGCATCGTAGCACGCTTCGTGAACTATCTGCTCGTACCGATACAGACTGCAAAATTCGCCGCAGAAGGCGGTCAGTACGGCGTGATAACAAACGTGTATGCCTACACCGCACTGCTGATTATCATCCTGACATACGGTATGGAGACTACGTTCTTCCGCTTCATGAACAAGGAAGGCGAGAACCCCGACCGCATCTACTCCACCACCCTGCGCATGGTGGGCGCCACGTCGCTACTGTTCTGCACGCTCGTGGTGCTGTTCCGGCAGCCTATTGCCGACCTGATGGGCTACGGCGAACACCCGGAATATGTATGGGTGCTGTTTGTTACGGTGGGCATCGACGCCTTCTCGTGCATCCTCTTCGACTATCTGCGCTGCCAACACCGGCCGATTAAGTTCGCCACATTGAAGATTGCGAACATCGGAATGAACATTATCCTGAATATCCTATACCTTATTATATTGCCGGCCATGCGTCTGAACCCGTTCGGAATATACGACGCCGACTTCCACTTGGACGTGGCTTGGGTGTTCTACATCAACTTCTTCTGCACCGTTTTCACCACCCTGCTGCTTTATAAGGAACTGCGCGGCATCGCCGGAGGCTTCGACCGCAAGGCGTGTATGCGTATGCTGGGCTACGCCTGGCCTATCTTTGTGATGGGAATGGCGGGGCAGTTGAACCAATGCGTGTCTCAAATACTCTTCCCCTACCTCTACGACGGAACGCCGCAGGAAGCAAGCGCGCAGCTCGGAATATACGGAGCGTGCATCAAGATAGCCATGATTATGGTGATGATTACGCAGGCTTTCCGCTTCGCCTACGAGCCGTTCGTATTCGGAAAGTCGAAGGACAGCGACAACCGGCAGACCTACGCGAGCGCAATGAAGTATTATATCATCTTCACGCTGCTGGCCTTCCTCGTCGTGATGGGCTATATCGACGTGCTGCGCCACATCATAGGCCCGAGCTACTGGCCAGGACTGAAGGTTGTTCCTATCGTGATGGCGGCGGAGATAATGTTCGGCGTGTTCTTCAACCTGTCGTTCTGGTATAAGCTGACCGACCGCACCATCTGGGGAGCGTGGTTCTCCGGCATCGGCTGCGTCATACTGATTGTCATCGATGTGGCTCTCATTCCGCGTTACAGTTATATGGCTTGCGCCTGGGCAGGATTCGCCGCGTATGGCATTTCGATGGTCATCAGCTACTTCGTGGGTCAGAAATACTATCCCATCAAATACCCGTTGCGCGACATCGCCCTCTATACCGTGTTCGCAGGAGTGCTGTTTGCCATCATGACTTACGCCAACGGCAACCTCGCGACATGGGCGGCATTGAGCCTTAACACGGTGCTTATAATCCTCTTTACGGCCGTTATCGTGAAAAGAGACTTTCCATTGGGAAGTCTTCCGGTAGTGGGCAAATACTTTAGAAGATAATATTAAACAACAATTATAATATGAAGAAGATTTTCTTATTTATCGCCGGAGTGCTCTCCTCGTTCTCGGCAAGTGCCGACGAGGGTATGTGGACACTCTATGACTTGGATTCCGCAGTCTACAAACAGATGGTTGCGGAGGGTTTCATGATGCCTTACGACGGCCTGTATCATGGAGACAACCCACTGAAAGACGCGTGCGTGAACTTCAGCGGCTTCTGTTCGGGAGTGGTGGTGTCGCCCGACGGACTCGTATTCACCAACCACCATTGTGGCTTCGGGGCCATCAACAAGCACTCAACCGTGGAGCATGACTATATGCTCAACGGCTTCTATGCGAAAAGCTACGATGAGGAGCTGCCCAATGAGAATATGTTTGTGTCGTTCATGAAGGAGCAGAAGGACATCACCGAACGTGTGAACGCAATCACAAAGGACTGCGACAACAAGGCTGCGGAAATACGTATCGACTCGCTGGAGCGTGTGCTGAACGACTCTATAAAGAACATCGACAAGACGCTTCACATCACGGTACAGCCTTTCTACGAGGGCAACAAATACTATGCGACGACATATCAGGACTTCACCGACCTGCGTCTGGTGTTCACCGTGCCTAAGTCGATGGGCAAGTTCGGAGGCGAGACCGACAACTGGATGTGGCCGCGACAGACCTGCGACTTCTCGGTCTTCCGCATTTATGCCGACCCTAAGACCAACGGACCGGCAGCTTACTCAAAAGACAACGTGCCTTACAAGCCGAAACGATGGGCAGAGGTGTCGCTGCAGGGATACAAAGAGGGCGACTTCGCCATGACCATCGGATACCCGGGAAGCACAAACCGCTACCTCTCTTCATACGGAATAGGTGTGATGCGGAATATAGAGAACACCACACGTGTGCAGGTACGCGACATCAAGCTGGCCATAATGAAGAAATACATGGACGCATCGGAGAAGGCGCGCATACAGTATGAGAACGCCTATGCACAGACAGCAAACTACTGGAAGAACTCGATGGGTATGAACAAGTGTATCGACAGCATCGGTCTGATACGTCAGAAGCAGGAGTACGAGGCGCGCATCCGTCAGTGGACAAAGGACAGCACCATCACCGACAAGCAGTATCTCGTTGACTTCGACGAACTGGAAAGACTCTACAACAAGGCCGGCGAACCGCTAAAAGCATCCAACTACTTCGCCGAATCGTTCTTCCGCACCAGCGAACTCATTAGCCGTTCGTTCCGCCTGAATCAGGGAATGGAGGTCAAGGGCGACAGCGCGAAACCGAAAAAGCAGTACGTTGAGTTCGACGACAACAGCGAGAAGTGGAACATGGAGCTTGACAAGGAGATGACGGCGGCAATGCTGAAGAACTATGCCGAGCACGTTCCAGCGGCTTATCTGCCCGACTTCTACAATGAGATAAAGGGCAAGTTCGGTGGCGACTACAACAAATATGTGGAGTATGTCTACAAGAAATCGAAGGTGATGAAGCCGGGCGCGAAGATTTACGTCAACGACAAGAACTATGCGAAAGACCCGGGTGTGGCTATCGGAATGGAGATGATGGCTCTTTATATGCAACTGAGAGATGTGCTGACGCCGCTCTATGACAGCATCGACGCGCAGGAGAAGAAGCTCTGTGCGGCCCGTGTGCGCATGGAGGAAGACCTGCCCCACTACTCCGACGCTAACTTCACGATGCGTCTGAGCTACGGTCAGGTGGGCGGATTCATGCTCGGTGGCAGTCCGTCGGGTTACTACACGACAGCCGAGAGCATCGTAGAGAAGATGAAGAAGGGCGACAAGATAGCCGATTACATCGCAGAACCGATAATGCAAGAGCTTCTTTCGGCGAAGGATTTCGGTCAGTATCAGGACAAGACAACGGGCAAGATGCAGCTCTGCTTCCTCACCAACAACGACATCACTGGCGGTAACAGCGGTTCGCCTATGTTCGACGGCAAGGGTCGTCTCATCGGTCTTGCGTTCGACGGCAACTGGGACAGCCTGGCAAGCGACATTCTCTTCGACCATCATCTGGCTCGCTGCATCGGCGTAGACATCCGTTACGTGCTCTACATGATGGACAAATGGGGACACGCCGACCGTCTGATAAAGGAGATTAATCCGCAGTAACACACATGGATTAGCATATAATAAATGCCGGGCAGGTGTCAGAAGACGCTTGTCCGGCATATTTTTAGAAGACTATTAGTCAATATATACGCCTAATTTTATGGGGATTGTGAAATGGATAGAGCAATTTGTTTCGGGAAAAGCCGAAAGCCAAGACATTAAAGTTATACAGGTCACCCCACCTCATACCCGTCAATCGTCCCGGTAGCCGATGAGAAGTTTATGCCTAAGCATATAATCTTACGCGGGTCGGCGGCATACGGTGCGACATAGCCCTTGTCCTTTATCTGTTGGAGGGCGTCTTTTGCACTGCCATTGTGCTTGAACTCTATGATATAGATAAACTTCGGGGTCTCAATCACGCAGTCTATGCGTCCGCGACTGGTGTGACGCTCGGCAAGGACGCTGTATGGACTTATCAGATAAAGTATCAGGAAAAACGTGTACTGGAAATGACGCTCGCACTCCTTTTCATCGTTCTTGCGCCGGAACTCGTAGCCTATATTGGCAAGTTGTGCAGACATGAGTTCCATAAGACGCTCCACATCGCCGCTGCGCAGACTCATGGTCACTTCTCTTATCCACGTTGTCGGCTCTCTGTTTTCCTTGAAATAGTTGGCGGCAAGCACGTCAATGAAGCCTGAACGCACTTCCTCATTCGGGAAGTCGAGCATATATTGCCACATATCACTGTCGTAGTCCTTTATTGTGAGATAGCCGCTCTGGTAGATCATAGGCAGCGGCCTCTGAGTGTCTGCCTTATAGTTTACAAATTCCGACGCACTGTAATATTTCCCAATCATCTCGTTGATGTTCTCGTCGCAATGTTCAAGCAGACGCACAAGATAGGTAGGTGTGCCGGAGGCAAACCAGAAGTTTTCCATTTCATTTGTCCTGAAACAGTTGAGCAGACTGAAAGGATTATAAATATCGGTCATACGCTTGCCAAAATGATAGCCGTCATATCTCTTCTTCAGCTTCGCCACCATTTCTTCATAGCTCACTTTATTCTTGTCTGCAAGTTCATGTATTGACTCATCGAATACCGTGAGAAGCTCATCCTCGGTGATTCCGCATAAAGCCTCATACTCTGGGTCCATGCTTATGTCCTGCGGCTGGTTGAAACCGCTGAACACGCTTACCTGCGAGAACTTTGTTACTCCTGTGAGCAATACGAAGCGCAAATGGTCGTCGGCATCCTTGAAAACACCGTAGAAACCCTTCAGGACACCGCGGTTATGCTCTTCAAGTCTCACTTTCTCGCCGTCGGCATTGGTTACATATCGGTCAAATTCCATTACGTCGAGCAGTGGCTTGTCATACTCGTCAATCAAGACCACAGCCTGACGTCCCGTCTTCTCGTGGGCAGCACGGAGGACATTACGGAAGCGTATGGCGTAATCGTCAACAACAGATGTTACATTATATTGTTTTTCTGCCGTAACCACAAAATCCTCAATGTTCTGCTCCAAAGCACCTTTCTGTGTATAGTCGGATGTGGCAAACGAGAGAACGAACACAGGATGTTCCGTCCATTCCTTTTCAAGGGCATCAATTTTCAGTCCACGGAACAGTTCCCTCTTACCGAGGAAGTAGTTCTTCAGCGTTGAGACAAGAAGACTCTTTCCAAACCGCCGCGGGCGACTCAGAAAATATATCTTTCCTTCCGAGACGAGCTTGTATATTAAGTCTGTCTTGTCAATATAAACAAATCCTTTTTGGATTATATCTGCAAACGACTGTATTCCTATAGGGTACTTCATAATCGGTATATTTTTATTATGCATGACGAAGATTTATATAAAGCCTCTCCACACGTTGCAAAGATACGAATTAATTGCGACAAAATAAATAAAGTATTTTTATTTTGTAGAATGGCAAGACAGAGAATAAATACAGACGGGCAGATAGCGGAGGATACCCTTGCGCTGATGTAAAAGGCCGCTTACGCCTTTTTACAGATAATAAGCAAGCGTTTGTCTGTCCCCACGGTAGTCGCGAAGATATACGTGTCGCCGCCGTCTTTTAGCTTTAACCGCTTGCGCAACTCGGCCACGCTGAGAGGAAAATTCCTCACCGTAATATTGGCACTGTCGATTCCCGACAGTGCCTTTTTTATTTCTTTCTTGTTCATCGACGATGTGGCAAGAATGCGGAAGCGGCGGCCGGGGAAGTCATCCACAGCCTCATCAGAAACAAACAGGTGGCTGTTGCGCCCCACAGCACGCACTCCATAGCGTTCGCACAACTGGGAAAAACAGCCTGCTTTCATTATCGAGGCGTTGGGTTCGTATAAGGCCCCCTCCAACTCCCCCAAGGGGGAGAGGCCTGACGAAGTCCCCAATGGAGAGGGAACCGACGGTGTGAAGGAAAACAAAGCCCCCTCCAACTCCCCCAAGGGGGAGAGGCCCAACTGGGTGACATTCCCATTATCTGGCGTTTTTTCATCTGGTTTCAAGATGCATCCCTCACCCTTAGGGGAGCGTCCTAACTGGATGTCTTTCTTTTTACTTATCCCTTTTTCACTTGTCTTCATTGGGCTTGGCTCTCCCCCTTGGGGGAGTTGGAGGGGGCTTAGATCCACGCAATGCACCGTCAGCGGCGCGTGGGTGTGTTTGGTCATCACCACGAGCATTTCCTTACACTCATTGCACACCGAAACGATATGCACCTCCGCAACGCAGTCAGGACAGACGGCATTCAGCGAGCGCACGGTCTCGTGCCAGTCGAGCATCGGTGAGAGCTTTACCATCACCCGGTCGGCCTTAGAAAGCAGCGTGGGGAGGAGGGAAAGGACATCGGGCGTACAGTCGCTGATGGCGTATGTGCGGCCTCCGTGGCTGTCGCGGCGCGCCGGGTCGAGGTAAATCATCGCGGCATGGCCGATGGTTTGCAGATATTCCACGCCGTCGCCACACACCACTTCGGTATTGTCGAGACCCAACAGGGCAAAGTTCTTGCGCGCCACATCGCACAGATGAGGCTGCCGTTCCACATACACGGCACGCGAGAAACCACGCGAGAGGAAAGAGAAATCAACGCCGAAGCCGCCGGTGAGGTCTATGAAAGCCCCCTCCCACTCCCCCAAGGGGGAGGGTCCTAACAGGGTGCCATTCACATTATCTGGTGTCCTTTCATTTGATTTCAAAATGCATTCATTCCCATTACTTGGTGTTTTTTCATCTGGTTCCAAGATGCATTCATTCCCATTACTTGGTGTTTTTTCATCTGGTTCCAAGATGCATCTCTCCCCCTTGGGGGAGGCGGAGGGGGCCTTATACCTCGCTGTTGCCTCACTCGAACACTGTTCCATCGAAATATGCGGCGGATAAATAAGTCCATCCACGGCTGCCCAAGACGGCAATTTGCGCCTTGCTGCCTGCCAACCGGCTATCTGGTCGAGCGCAAAAGGCATATCGACATCGGGAAATTTTGCTGCCTGCAAAGCCAACCGGCGCACGTCCTCCTTTCTGTAAGTACTTATAAACTCGTCTGTTGTCATACCGCAAATTTAGGCAAAATATGTGGAACCGGACACAAAAAAGGCCTTTTAATGTCGTAATTACCACATTAAAAGGCCACAATGGCATCTTTTTTTATGTACTATCAATTCATCGAACGCACATTATCATCCCTCCTTTTTATAAAACACTTTTCCTCACCCATAACAAAATCTAAGCAATTAATAATCTATGCCACAAAAATAAACAAAAACTCCGACATATTCCACTATCACACATTAAAAATATTGTGGAGAAAGCTCTTTTCAAATAAAAAAAATCCCCCGATGCGCAATGTCATCGGGGGATAATACAATTATCGCGATAATATCAGTCTGCCAGTTTTGCCTTGATGAACTCACGGTTCAAACGGGCGATGTTGGCGATGGACTCGTTCTTAGGACAAACAGCCTCGCAGGCACGTGTGTTGGTGCAGTTGCCGAAGCCAAGCTCCTCCATCTTCATGACCATTGCCTTAGCACGCTTAGCTGCCTCGGGACGGCCTTGCGGAAGCAATGCGAGCTGACTTACCTTAGAACTTACGAAGAGCATAGCTGAGCCGTTCTTGCAGGCTGCCACACAAGCACCGCAACCGATGCAGGTAGCGCAGTCCATAGCCTCGTCGGCATCCTCCTTCGGTATGAGGATGGCGTTGGCGTCCTGAGCCTGTCCTGTGCGGATAGAGGTGTAGCCGCCGGCCTGGATAATCTTGTCGAACGCGCCGCGGTCAACCATACAGTCCTTGATTACCGGGAAACCGGCCGAACGCCACGGCTCAACTGTGATGACGTCGCCGTCGTTGAAGTGGCGCATATAGAGCTGACAGGTTGTCGCTCCGCGCTCAGTCTTTCCATGCGGCGTACCGTTTATATAGAGCGAACACATACCGCAGATACCCTCGCGGCAGTCATGGTCGAACACGAACGGCTCCTGTCCAGCCTCGATGAGTTCCTCGTTGAGGATGTCAAGCATCTCAAGGAAAGACGTATCGTCCGGTATGTTCTTCATCTCGTGTGTATCGAAGTGGCCCTTCTCTCTCGGACCGTTCTGCTTCCAATACTTTAATGTGAATGAAATATTTCTTGCCATGATATTTTAAAGCCTCACCCCCAACCCCTCCCCAAAAGGGAGGGGAGTGATTTGTCCTGCTATACCCGTTTTAGAAAGGGGTTGGTCATGAGGTCTTGTTTTTATGATTTATAAATTATTTAATATTCCCACGCCTTTGTCAGACTACCTTTAAGACATCAGCCGATAAAAACCGGATATCTTATTTGCAGGACATTGCCTGCCGTAGCTTTAAGGCTATCTACTCCCCTCCCTTTTGGGGAGGGGTTGGGGGTGAGGCTTAGTTTTTATAATTACGTGTCTGTACTTTTATAGCCTCATACTCGAGCGGTTCCTTGATGAGCTCCGGAGCCTTGTCGTCGGCACCCTGATACTCCCAGCAGCCAACGTAGAAGAAGTTCTCGTCGTCACGCTTGGCCTCGCCCTCTTCGGTCTGATGCTCCTCACGGAAGTGGCCGCCGCAGCTCTCCTCACGCTGTAAAGCGTCGTAAGCCACCAGCTCACCCATGATGATGAAGTCGCGGAGGTGGATAGCCTTGTCAAGCTCGATGTTCAATCCATCCTTCTCTCCTGGTATGAAGAGGTTGGTGTTGAACTCCTTGCGGAGATTCTTCAGCAGCTCGAGACCTTCCTCAAGACCCTTCTTGTTACGTCCCATACCTACGTGCTCCCACATGATATGACCCAGTTCCTTGTGGATAGAGTCTACGGAACGCTTACCCTTGATGTTCATCAGACGGTCGATTTCAGCCTCAACAGCCTTCTCGGCCTCCTCGAACTCAGGCAGGTCGGTAGACAGACGCGGCCAGATGCTCTGGTCTGCGAGGTAGTTCTGGATTGTGTATGGCAACACGAAGTAGCCGTCGGCCAGTCCCTGCATGAGCGCAGACGCACCGAGACGGTTTGCACCGTGGTCAGAGAAGTTGCACTCGCCGATGGCAAACAGACCCGGAATGGTTGTCTGAAGCTCGTAGTCAACCCAAATACCGCCCATCGTATAGTGTACGGCCGGGAATATCATCATCGGGTTGTAGTACTTCACGCCGTTGATTTCGTTGGCCAGCTCACCCGGATTCACGTCGGTAATCTCCTCATACATATCGAAGAGGTTGCCGTAACGCTGCATAATCTGGTCGATTCCGAGACGGTTGATAGACTCGGAGAAGTCGAGGAACACAGCCAGACCGGTGTTGTTCACGCCGAAGCCGTGGTCGCAACGCTCCTTAGCCGCACGCGAAGCCACATCACGAGGCACGAGGTTTCCGAATGCCGGATAGCGGCGCTCCAAGTAGTAGTCGCGGTCTTCCTCAGGAATATCGCTTCCCTTGATTTCGCCCTTCTGCAATTTCTTTGCATCCTCAATCTTCTTCGGCACCCAGATACGGCCGTCGTTACGCAGCGACTCCGACATCAGAGTCAGCTTAGACTGCTTGTCGCCGTGAACCGGAATACAAGTCGGGTGAATCTGAACGTATGACGGGTTAGCGAAGTAAGCGCCCTTACGGTAGCACTGAACGGCAGCCGTACAGTTACATCCCATAGCGTTGGTAGAGAGGAAGTAAGTGTTTCCGTAACCACCCGTAGCGATTACGACAGCATTGGCAGAGAAGCGCTCCAGTTCTCCTGTCACAAGGTTCTTTGCGATAATACCGCGTGCGCGGCCGTCAACGATTACAACATCCTCCATCTCGTAACGGGTGAAGAGCTTCACCTTGCCTGCATGAACCTGTGCGCTCAATGAAGAGTAAGCGCCGAGCAGAAGCTGCTGGCCAGTCTGTCCCTTAGCATAGAAGGTACGAGACACCTGCGCGCCACCGAAAGAACGGTTTGCGAGCATACCGCCATACTCACGTGCGAAAGGCACGCCCTGCGCCACACACTGGTCGATGATATTGTTTGACACCTCGGCAAGGCGGTAGACGTTTGCCTCACGGGCGCGATAGTCGCCACCCTTCACAGTGTCGTAGAACAGACGATAAACAGAGTCGCCGTCGTTCTGATAGTTCTTGGCAGCGTTGATACCACCCTGAGCCGCGATAGAGTGAGCGCGACGCGGAGAGTCCTGAATGCAGAAGTTCAGCACATTGAAGCCCATCTCGCCGAGACTGGCAGCGGCACTCGCACCGGCGAGACCCGTACCCACGACGATAACATCCAGCTTCAACTTATTCTTTGGGTTCACCAGACGCTGGTGAGCTTTATAATTGGTCCATTTCTCAGCCACCGGTCCTTCCGGTATTCTGGAATTTAATGTCTTAGTCATATTCTTAATTATGAATTTTGAATTATGAATTTTGAATTAGCAGCATCCGGTGCAAAGGCTCGGAGCAATGCCGAAAGCGAAAGCCAGCACAACAACGAGGAAGCCGAGCATCAGCAGGGTTGTGTAGACCAGGCCGATGGTCTTCCAACGGCAGAACCATGTCTTGCCGTTCCAGCCCAATGTGTGCATGGCGCTCCAGAAGCCATGAGAGAGGTGGAACCAAAGAGCAGCCAGCCAAATGATGTAGAGGACTACATAGACCGGGCAACTGAATGTCTCCTGAATGTAGCCGAAGCCGTTGGCAGGATCGCCCAGCGGATCAGCGAAATGGAACAGTTCGGCAGCCATCATGTTCCACCAGAAGTTGAAGAAGTGGAGAGCCAAGCCCAGCACTACTATCAGTCCCAGCACGAGCATATTCTGCGATGCCCACTCAACCTTCGCCGGCTTGTCCGTAACGGCATAACGCTCGCTACCGCGCGCATTGCGGTTCTGCGCCGTAAGGATGAAGGCGTAGACAATGTGAATGACCGCCAGCGCTGCCAAGCCTAAGGTGGCAGCGACGGCATACCAGTTTGCACCCAACAGCTCGCAAATCATGTTGTAAGCCTCCGCAGAGAAGAGAGCCGCCACATTCATGCAACAGTGGAATGTCAAGAACAGGATAAGCGCAATGCCGGTTACAGACATTACTACTTTCCTACCGATAGATGAATTGATTAACCACATAAATGATTGAAATTAAATTATTTAATGTTAGAATTATCCTCCTGCACGCCGCAGTAATAAAAAGCCGAAACACTCATCCCGGAATGGCAGCCCGTTGACGGAACGCCCCGAAAGCGACATGGATGAAAACATACCGACTTGCGTCTTGTACAGTCTTCTGCAATCGTCTTCTTTTCTTCCCAAATGAGTAATAAATCCTTTGAAGTAGGTACGTACCGCCTCCTTTAGACTGCAAAAATAATATAAATTAATGATAGAACAAAAAGTTTAATCAAAAATCTAACGGCACCATGCCAGTACTTAGCCCAAAATACTCGAGTACTAAGCCCGGAATACTCGAGTACTAAGCCCGAATTACTCCAGTACTACGGCCGGATTACTCCAGTATTGCGCCGCAGTACTGCCGTGTCCAAAAAAAATCCCCGGCAGGGAAACGCCTGCCGGGGATGATGTCTGATTGTAAAAGAGTTGTTATTTAACAACGACCTTACGTGTAGTGCCATCGGCATACTTGATGATGTTCAAGCCCTTCTGCGGACCTGCAATCATCTGGCCTGCGGCATTGTAGCGGGCCACCTCCTCAGCACCTTCGCCATCGGCATTGATGCCGCCGATGCCCGTAGGATCGGTTATCTTGGCTTCGGCAACGTTGATGACACGGCCGGTGTTGATGTCGATCATCATACATACTACATTGCAGTTGTTGATGTCGTTCACCGTAGGAACATTGAACGTTACAGTACCTGTATATTCCTCGCCTGCTGTGATGTCGGCAGGTATATAGCCCGATGCGCCGTTGTAAGTGCCTACCTGTGCGCGTACCACATGGTTCTGCATGAACGGAAGTATCTGGCTCTGGCCGTATTTTCCGCCAGAACACCAGTCTTCGAGGCCACTGCCCGGTTCCAACTCCGAGAAGTAGTTGTCCTGATAGCCGAAAAGGTTGTCCTCGGTAACGATGAGGAACAGACCGACATTCTGCTTCTCCATGTCAATAGCAAACTTGGTTGAGAACGGCACACTGACCTTGCCGTCGGCCACAGTAGCCGTAACGGAGAGGTCGGCGTCGGCATCCGTACCCATCTCGGCACTTACGAGGTCGAGCCAGCACGTTGCGTTAGGAGAGTTGAGCGAGTAAGTGGTCTTGCCGTCGGTAATCGAAGAAACCATCGGTGAAGAAGCGATGCTGCCGCGGTTTATCTTTGCCGACGGAGCACCGGAAAGTCCGAGGAAGCTGTTTACATAGCTCGACATACCGCTCTCGTAGATGTCGCCGGTATATACATGATATGCCGCCATTATCACCTTGTCGCCATACGTGCCGGAAATCTTGTCCCAAGCGTAATGTCCGAGCGGGCAGTTGCCGCAGCCCATACCGGTCATCTCCTCGATGACAACGCGCTTTGTAGGCTGGAAGGCGAGGTCCTTTACAGTGAACGCTGCCTCGCTGTTGTTCTCGCCCATTGTCACGTCGAAGTAGAACTTGTTCTCCTTGCCGACGGTAAGGGGCAGAGGCTTGTCGAAGGTGAAGTCGAACTTGTCGCCCTTAGCGAGTGAGAGTCCGCTTCCCGACACTTGGTCAACGACATTCTTGCCGGCATCGAGCAGCTTGACAGTGACATCCGTGAATGTAGCGTCAGAAACATTTGCTATGACGCGTCCTTTCACGGTCATCTCATCCTGTGCCACAACGGTGGTCTCTGACATGAGAGCCGTGAGGAACGGAGTGTAACGCTCCACGAGGATATTGTCGACTATCACGAGGCTCTGGTCTTCGTTCTCGTTTACGAACGCCACGTAGATGTTCTTGCCCATGAACTCATCGAGTTCGAATGTATAGTGCTTCCAGTCGCCGGCAAGGTTGGCCTCGCTCTCTCCCGGCAGTACCTGTTCGTCCATCACGACCTTGCCTTGCGCGCGCATCTTTGCGCAGAGGTCGGCATTGAGATAGTTGTAGATCTCATCATCGGCATAAACAATCACTTTCAGCTTGTCGGTCTTGCTGTTGCGGAATCCCTGCGCGTCGAATCCAAGTATGCACTTGGTGTCTTCAGGAATGAAAATCTGCGGGGTAACCATCCAGTCGTCCGACTTGCCTGCGGGAGTATATGCAGATGTGGAAGCAGCCGAGAAACCGTTGTTGCTGCCTTCATCGCGTACCGGAATCCAGGCGTATGAGTCGGATGCCTCAAGGAAGTCATAGCCCTGCATCTCCTCGTTAGGGGTATTGCCGTCGCCGTCGCGCAACAGCATATTTGCCACGCCGGTATTGAAATCTTCGCTATACAGGGTGTTGTCGTCGCTGACAATCACGCGCTCGTATTTTCCCTCGTAGTTCAATACGTGCTCAGCACAGGGGTTGTCGCCGTTGACATCGGTAACGGCTCCTTTCGGTATCACCAGCTTGTAGTTGCTTCCGAGATAGAGATACTGTATCGAAGCGGGATAGGCCATCACCATCTTCGACTGCTCGGCGTTGCTCGATGTAGCGAGAGTAAGCTCTGCCATAGGTGTGTCATCGCCCTCACGATAGAGCTGCGCCTTGGCGTTCTCACCCAGTTTCACGTCGGTGTTATAGGTGATGAGTACCGGGTTGGTGCTCACGTCGATGTGTGTCATCGCGGTGCCGTCGGCCGGTGTGGCAGAAACCATCTCCACCGGAGCTGCCCCCCTGCCTGTGATATGCACTACTATCTCGCTGTTGGTGCGGGTCTTGTTGCCTTTCAGGGATATTGTTCCTGCCGGAATGGTGAGGGTATATGTCTCGCCTACCGTCAACGGTTTGGTACGGAAACCTACATTAACTACTTTCTTGTTCGTGGAATTAGCCTCAAACTTCACTACAGTAGAAAAAGAATTGCCATTCTTATCAGTGAACCTGACATCAGACTTGTTGCCGATGACATCCACTTCATAGTTGAATGCCACTTCAACAGACTTGATGTTTGTCACTGACGAGCCGTCGGAAGGTGTAGTTTTATAGATAGACAGCAGGTCCACGTTGCGTGCGGCGTCGGCTATCGACTCGTTCATCTTCAGCGTGTAGCTGGTATAAGGGTCGGGGAATGAGGCGAGCACCTTTCCGTCGCCCGACACGCCTGTACACGTACCGGTATAGTCGAAACCGGTCTTGCCGTAGAAGTCGATGCCGTAGCGCAGCTTCAGCAGGTCGTCGATAGGATACCAGAAATTGTCGACGAGTGCGTAGAGCGAGCGTATAGGCCCAGTATATGTTACAGAGCCATACATCACGCCGTTGTCGTCCATCCTGATGCAGCTATATTTCTGCGACTCGGCTCCTTCATAGAGCTGATACTCCTTTGTCTCCATATTATAGCGGAACGGCACAGAGTATTCATTGCCCATTGACTTTGCTACGTATGCCGTACCGCCATACCATTTGCCGTTGGGGCTGAACGAGCCTTCTGTAACCGATACTAGTCCCTCTATCCACGGTGTGCCGTCGGCATTGAAGCCGGGCTTGCTGAAGGTTGCGGTCTCACGGTCGTAGATAAATCCGAGCGTGTTCCATGTGTAAGAGAAGTCGATGATACCGGTGATGTAACGTCCGTCGGCGGAAATCTCGTTAAACCGTCTCTGCTTCCAGTTCTCGGCCAGCATATCCTCTGCTGAGCTTGTGCTGCTTCCCTTGTTAGGAAGTCCCGGAGTGTCCATCATCTCGCCTGTCTCAAGGTCGTAGAGTACAGCTTCCTCGCTCCAGTCTTCGTTCTGCACGACACCTACGGCATACTTACCGTCGGGGGTAACGGAATTGATATGGCCGGACTCCCAGCCTGACCATCTTTCCATTGCCTCCCAGCCTTTTTCTTTGGTCCACTTTGCAGGTCTTCCCCTATACGAGCCCACAACGACACCGTCATCGGTAACGTCATTGGCGGAGCACGTAAGTGGTGTGGTACCCTCATTCTCAAGTCCGAGAACATCCACCTCTCCTGTCTCGATGTTTATACGGCGGGTGTTGGTGTAGGTGGAAGCGTCGGCCGATCCCGTACCGTAGGATACGGCCCACTTGCCGTTGTCTGACACGGCTTTGATCATTGACTGGTCCATAAAGTTGTATGGTGTCAATGTCGGCGGTGCCACCTGCGCCGACACGTTGGCAGAAGCCAACAGCCCAACGAGGCAGAACAGCATTTTCTTAATGATTCCTTTTTTCATACATATAATTATTTAAGTTAGAATTGCAGATATCATACGGCAAGAAAGCGATAACCTGCCGCTGAGTAAGAACAAAAAAAGCGGGATTCCTGAGTTTTCAGGATGTTTGCCCGCGGCAGATTTCTCTACCGCGGGCAATATCCCAAAACTCGGGAAGCTCACTTTTGCATGAATTACATTATCACGACTTTCTTGCCGTTGATGATGTAAAGACCCTTCTTCAGAGCCTTAACAGCTGCGGCACTCGCGTTGCCGCACCACAAGAACAAGAACGCCAATGTGAACAGATGGAATAAATTACTCACGCTTTTTTGTGCAATGTTCTTTTTCATAAAATAGAAATTTAAAAATTATCGTATTATTACTTTCTTAGTTTCTCCGTTACTCATCTTGATGATGTTGAGACCTTTCTGCGGAGCAGAGATAACCTGACCGGCAGCATTGTAGCGCGCAACCTCTACCACAGACTCGCTATTGTTGCAGACACCGCTGATGCCTGTACCGATGGCAAGGTCCTTGAAGGCTATGCAATTGGCATTGGTAACCCACTGTGCCTGATAGTTGGGATCGGTGGAGTTGACTTTAGGAGATATGAACGCGACAATATTCATGTTGTCACCATTCCAGCCGGGACCGAGACGTGTAGAATAAGACAACGCATACTTGCCGTCAGTCCACTTCAATTCAAAGTCATCATCCATATCGACAGTATAGACATCGCGCAACACGTTGTTGTGGATATAATTATCCTCATATGCGCCGTTCGGAAGTATCTGCTTTGCCACGACCTTATCCTCTGTAAGGCATACGGTCAGCTTGTAGTCCTTCAATATATCATCGCCCCCCGACACATTGTTGAAATGGGCACCGGTTCCGGATATTTTAGCACTCACCCTGCTGCCTGTATATGAGCCAATAATGTCTACCGTAGCAAACGAAGGGGCCTTTTCGTTGGTATAGTTGACAACGTTATTGAAATAGTTGTTTATTTCCTGAGTATCTTCAATCGTGAACACATCAGCGATCGCTATATTGTTATTCATACCGTCATTAACAAAAGTACGGTTGAATGCCACGGACGGGAAACGAGGATAGCCCACTTCCTTCATTATGCTGTTGCCAAAAGAATTAGTGAACTGGTCGTTTCTGCCGTCAGACAAGTCTCCATGAATGGCCACCCATGCGAGGTCGTCGCGTGTTTCGGCGAAGCATTTAAGGTTGTGTTCGCCTTCGAGACAGTTAACTCCTTCCTGTGCAGTGAACTGCTCCATGAGGTTCTTCTGGCGCGGCAACGAATTCTTATAGACAGAGAAATACATATCAAGCCTGTCGTCACCGGTATTCATTGTCAGTCTCTCGTCGTCTGCGTAAAGAGCCCAAATGGTCAGAGTATGCTTACCGATTGCGAGGTCGGCAGGAAGGACAAGCTCGGTATCAAAAATCTGCGCAGTCTGGTCAACGCCTGCAGCTTGTATCTCAGAGTTCAGAGTACCATCCACATATACACCAATCCTAACTTTGCCTATGGTCTGAGTTCCGAAATTGTTTATCGCATACCTGTATTTCATGGTCTCACCGGGTTTGAACCAGTCTTTATTCACAGTAGCCATATCGAGCATCTGCACGTCCTTAGCCAGGAAGTTGTCGTTCTCAAGGATGAGCTGGACACTCAGGTTGCCGAAATAGCGTGCTTCATTAAACTCGGCAAGCACACCAGTACTTCTATTATAGATATAGGTGTATGACAGGGTGCTGCCTTCCATTACGAAAGAAAGAGGATTGGCCGCTGCGTGCTGGGCTTCGGTGGCATTCTCTTCTTCTTTTTTCTGCAAATAGTCAAATCCTATCATAATGGCGTCAAGCCCTGTAAGGTTGAGCGTCTCCGGATTGCTGAACATCACTGTGTGCCATCCGCTTTTCTTTTCCTGATCGCTAATGCGGATGTTCTCTGTCACCCATTTATCAGCTTTAGAACTTTGAACTTTCCATATCTGCACGTTATGTACTTGGGCCGGATTTGAGAGTGCGAAGCGCATTCCCACGATCTTGCTTCCCTGATATTTCTGAAGTAAGGCGGCATCTACATAGCTCAGGACCGTCAGGTCTGCGTTTACGACATTATATCCCAAAGCAAGCGTCGGGTCCTGGTTGTATGAATCGGTCGTATATACGCCGGCCAGTTTCTGGTTTGCGGCGAGGCCTTCGGCCTTCGGCTCCGCAGCAGTTCTCATGCCGATATTTATCGACGGAGCGGCTTTTCTTGCTGTCTTCACCGGTTGCAGCGTGCCAGTTGTCTTGATATTCGGTGCGTTCTGCACGCTCTGTGCCTTAACAGGGCTGATGCCCGACGGCAATGCCGGCTGTGCCATGAGTGTTGTCGCCGACAACAATGCGATGGCGATTGTAGAGTAAATCTCTTTCATAATTTCATATTTAAGTTTTTATTTAGAGTTTTCATTACAGAAGCCTTGTAATGTCGTTACAAAGCCTCTGTAATCACATTACAAGACCTCGGTAACATAAACACGTAATACAAGACGCATTATGACTGCTATCTGAAATCCGCCGAACTCACGTTATTTAATCAGTTTTTTCACGGTCTTGCCGTTAGAGAGCTTTATGATGTTGAGTCCCTTCTGCGGAGCAGTCAGCTTTCTGCCGTTCAGGTCGTAGCGCGCAACCTCTGTGGCGTTGTCGGCAGACTCAATGTCGGTAATGCCCGTAGGGTCGGCATAGACACTATGTATATTGACTGTCGGGCCTGCCTTGCTTCCATTCATAAGTGTAATTGAAACATCCTCAGTACCGTATTCTGATTCAAAATTGTCTTTAGAGCCCGGAGTAAACATAGCAAAAACCCATTCGGAGTGTAATTCTTTGACTGCATTGCCTGCCATAGGCACACTATTAGTTGTAAATTCACCTTTAGTATGGTGGTCACATACTCCGGGGAAGCAAATCTGCACAATGCCATGTGTAGGATTCTCCGGAGCTACGACATGGAGGGTTGCCTCTGCCGCCGAATTGGTATTGTTTTTTACTTTCAATGCGAAATCGGCCTGTATGGTATAACCAAACAGATCAATTCCGGCAACGTTGTTTTTCTTTTCCGCATAGAATATCACGGTACTTCCATCCGCCACCTCATTACCAGCGGCATCGATGAAACTGAATGTCTTGTCTTTCTGTGCGTTTACCGATACAGCTCCGAACGTCAGAGCCACGGCAACTGCTAAAATCTTAAATGTATTCATTGCATTATTTCTTTATTGTTATTATTCATTATCCTCATTGTCGCACGCATTGTCATCGTCATTTACGACCAGCGACACCTTAGCTGCCTGCAACACTCCTGTGGAGTCATATACAAAGGCAACGATAGAGCAGTCTTCCGGCTTCCAGTTCGCTTTTAGCACAGCGTTGGCGGTGATATTCTTCTCCGCTCCCTCGGCAATGGTGAAGTCCTCACCCCACGTGCCGTTTATGCTGCCGCGGAACACATGATTATGGATATAATCCATCTTCATGGAACTATCAGGCTGTTTCTGAGGAGCCACGATATTGTCTTCTATAATCCAAAGCTGGAGCTTTCCGTTCACATTTCCGTCTACGCCCTTCGCATCGACAGACACGCTGACAGTGCGCGAATCAGCATCGTAACCGGCAGCAAGTGCCAACGACACGGGAGCGGTCTTCTCTATCTCCGTTGCTACGAGCGACTGCCAAGAGTCTATTGTAGAAGGAGTGCCCTTGCGGTTGATGCGACCCGAAGGCTGCGACGGCATACCGGCATTGTTGTAGTATTCCTCGCCCTCTGCGGTTGCAAGTCCCAAATCACTAAACTCGCTCGGCAGCGACAGACGTCCGCCATGTATGCCCACGGCAATCACGTTGTCTCCATAAACCTCGTGTATCTGGTCTATCACACCTGCGGCATTAGGGCAGTTTATGCAAAGCTGACCAGTGTAGTCCTCGAGCAATACGCAGCGCGCCACCGGGGCGGGCTTCACGTAGGTGAAACGCTCGTTGTCGTCCATGTCGCTGCATGAGGCAACGAGCATGGCCACACCTATTATTATATATGTATATAAGAACTTTCTCATGACGCGTTAGAAGTTATAGTTGTAAGACAATGTGAAGCCTTTGGTCTGCGGGATGTAACGGCAAACACCGCCTGAGCAGTTATATCCTGCACGGGTGCGTCCCCAGCCAAGCTGTATGCGGTGCGACTTGATGTTGTATGTCACGTATGTCTGCCAGTAGTGAGCGTTGGTCTCACCGCAGTTGTACATATCAGAGGCCGTGAACATCCAGTGGGGTGCCAATGACAGTTCAGCCAAAGCGAAAGCCCAGTCGCCCTCGTCCTCGCCGGTGGTGAGGTACTGGCCCTCTACACGCAGCTTCGTCTTGGGACTGAGGTTGAAGAGACCGTCGGCGATGAAGATATTGCTGTGTATCATTCCGCCCTCACCCTCAACGACAGTCTTGTTGTAGAACTGGTTCATGTACATAAGGTTGAGCTTGAAGTCCTTTGTGATACGGCGTTCTATCTGCACGTTCAGATCCTGATAGAAGGTCTCGTCGCCCCACTTCCAAAACGCTGATCCGTAGCCGTCGGTCCCCCAACTGCCTGGAGTGAGGTTTGGAAGTGCGGCACTGCCTTTGGGTGTCATGTCGATGGCGTGTACGTGGGAAAAGTTCACCTTGACGTTCATGCCATACTTTCCGCCTATCGCCGTGCGGCGCTTGAAATTGTAACCGAGCTGTGCCTGATAGGCCCACTCACCGTTCTTGTTGGTGTTATATGGGTAGATGGCAGCCAGCGCGTATGTATGGTCTTCGGTGAACGCGGGCAGGTGGTTGATGGCCGAGCCGCTGCCGCTCTCCGTACAGTCGCTTACCGACGTGAAGTTGTCGGAACGCTTGGCCTGCAACAGCACCGACATTCCTTTCTTTGAGTATGAGGCAGAGAGCATTCCCACATATCCCTTGCGGTAGATGTAGTTGTTCTTGAACGAGGGGTCGGCATCTTTCTGCGCATACTCGGCAAGGATGTTAAGGCCGCCCTTGTTGAAGTTGGCGCGCACGTCATACGCGTTTACGTTCTTAGGGAAGTTGAGGATGTGGGTGGCATCGGCGGGTATCTCCGCCTTGTCGTCGCCATGCTTGTTCACCCACGAGCCGCCAACTGTCAGGCTCGCGCCTTTGTCGGAGAGTCCGCGGAACCACCGGTCAAGGCTAAGCTCGATGTCAGCACCCGAGACGAGGGCGTCGTTATATGTCCAATAGTGACGCTGATAGCCGGTAAGGGCTTTCAACTGCACGCCTTTGAAGGGCCGTGCCACAACGCGTGCGCCAAGCAGTGAGTTGTCGATGCCGAGACTGCGCTCCTCGTATGTGCGGAGAATGAAGCCCGATCCGAACTGCTCATAGTAATTACCCAGTGTCACCTCGAAGTTCTTTGCGTGCATCTTGGCATAAATGTTCGCCAGTCCCCAGCCCTTGAAGCCCTTGTCGGTCTCGAATCCGGGAAGCGGATGCTCAAGGTACTCCATCCTTACGCCCAAATCAAGATGCTTGCTCGTCAGGCTCACATCGGCGTATGTATTGGTGCGGAAGTCTTCGTTTGAGCCGTCGGCCTGCTTACCGGTGGGCGCAAGCATATCACTCTGCACACTTCCTGTGAGGGAATAGCCGTTGCCCAAGTCGACCTGCGCCTGTGCTGACGCAACAGCGACGAGTGCTGTGATTAGTATGTATTTCCTTTTCATGATGTCGTTTTTTTCTAATTGGGCTAATCTGTCTAATTAGTCTAATTGGTCTAATTGGCCTAATTAGCCAAATTGCCCAATCAGCCTATTTTATCAACTCTCTGACTTTCTCTATCAGTTCATTCTCAGCGCCATCGGTATATCCGTTGTGCTTATACACTATGTTTCCCTTACCGTCGACAATGAGCACATAAGGAATCATCTGAATGCCGAGTGCACGCTTGAAGTCGCCGTTAGGGTCGAGCAGCACATCATATTCCCAACCATTAGCGTCAACCAAAGGCTTTACCTTATTGATGTTCTGAGCCTGGTCTATGGACACGGCGATGAGCTTCACGCCTGTCTCCTCCTGCCAGTCGGGATATACCTCGTGTATGGCTTTCAGCTCGCGGTTGCAGGGCTTGCACCATGTGGCGAAGAAGTCGATTATAAACGGCTTGCCGTTATTCGACAACGTGTCTGTTCTCACGGTCTTGCCGTTGATGTCCTTCAGTGTCACCGCCGGCAACTGTGCCAGTGCCTCACCGCCGAGGCACATCAGCATTAATGCAATTGCTAAAATCTTTTTCTTCATAATATCTTTTTTTAAAATTCGTAATCAGGAAACTACTTGACAACCTTCTTGCCACCAACGATGTATAGTCCCTTGCCCAAAGCGTTGATGTCGGTGCCGAGATAGCGGCCGTCGATGCCATATACGCGGTTGTCTCCGGCAGGATTGTTACCGACGGTAATTCCGTCTATAGAGGATACCACATCGGCGCATATCATGCGCAGCTCATCGATGAAGAACGCTCCGCCTGTCGAGAACTTCAGCGAAACATAACCCTCGCCTGTAAGTTTCGCGCGGCATTCGGTCCACTCACCATTCACCAATGTGAACGACGACTGCGACAGTGTCGCACCATCAGCGGTCAGGGTGAGCTCTTTCTTGTCGCCATTACATGGAGCTGCCTTGAACACGAACTCCGAGCCAGAGTCGAAATACATCATCGGGGCTGTGATGCTCTGTGCGGATGTCTTCATACATTTGTTGGCAGGAGCGTTATATGATGTCAATGTCCATCCCTTATTGTCCCCGACAAACTCTTCGGCAGTACCGCCTGTACCCCTGTTACGCCAGTCGCCGTCATTGCCGCCCTTACTGTTACACTGGTCGAACGACTCGTAGAACCAGTTGCCGGCTGCATCGGGCTGCGGTTTATCATTGTCTATCCTGAACGAGAATGATATCGTTCCATCGGCATTTTCTGTAATATCCGTTACCGACTTGTTCATGTTATATGAGCCATCGGTGTTCTTGTTGAACAAGACTGCCGCAGGAACGGTCTCTTTAGTCAGACTGTTATTGCCATTATACGGGAACGCATCGCCCGCGCAATCGTCATCATAAGCCTCATATGAGTTGTCGGCTGCGATTGGCGTAAGGCGTTGATGGTCGCGTTGGGTATTCACGGTATTGTTCTTCCATACAGTAGCGTCATAGTCAACGTGGATTATGAGCAGACCGTCACCGGGCTGAGCGGCATCCCAGCCCGTCTTCTGACGGTTCTCCAACAGATAGTACTCGTTTCTGTTGCCTTCATTATATATAATGTATGCGTGTCCGCCGTCCTCCAACGCTTTCATATTACTGATGTCTGTGTCCTCTGTCAGCTCCACCGGCTCGAGCCAGCCCGCAAGCCAACGCTCGTAGCTTGTGTATGCCGAAGGCACAAAGCTGTCGCCGTTGTAGTTGCCATAGCTCATGATGTCCCAACGGTACATACCGTAGTTGCCAAGTCTACCCGTGTCGTACACATCCGGGATGCCAAGACAGTGGCTGAACTCATGGCAGAAAGTGCCGATACCGTCGACAGAGCCTTTCTCGCCCAGCTCGCAACTGCAAGCGTAGGTGTCTACCTTTACACCGTCAATAACCACTTTCCTGCCATATCTCGTGAGAGCGCTCTCATGTGGCCAGATACTGTTGGCTCCGCCGCCTGAAGCCTCTCCGCGTCCGGCATAGAGGATACACACCTGATCGGCAACACCATCGTCGTCCCAATCATAATCGTTAAAGTCCACCTGGTCGGCAACGGCTTCACAAGCAGATGCCACCATCTCATCGGGATGGGCGTCCTGTCCTCCAATACCGGTGTTCTCTCCATAATAGGCATAGTTCTTCGACAAGCGCACCGGGCCGACAACATCGAAGTCTATAAGCAGTTGCCCATTGCTTTGGTCGCGAAAATAATCACGCACCGAACCGACAAAGCCCAGCTCGCTGTTCTTATAGTTCTCGCCATTGAGTATATCGTTGTAAAGCAACTGCGCATCCGATGATGAGAAATAAGTGTCGGAGAACTCAACCAAGACAACAAGTCCTTTTTTCGTTCCTGCGACACGTGCGGCCGCTTTGGCACGGCGGCTTTCCACACGCTGCATTCTACGAGCATTCTGCATGGCACGCTTCGCGGTGGAAATCTCCTGCAAAGCGTCAACGTTTACCTGCTCATAGAAACCTGACACGTCGTTCAGCCGATAGCATTCGCCCGTAGCGGTCTGATAGTAACTCATATATTCATCACCGCGCAACTCCGCCTTCACCTGCTTTCCGTCGGCCAGCGACAGCGTCTGCCATATTCCGCGCTTTGCCGGCACTGCATGAATAGCTGTGCAGGCAAGCATAAATGATATTGTCAATAATAACTTTCTCATTGTTACATCGTTTTATTCATTACAGGTCATAACATCAAGACCTTATAACCTCATGACCTTATAACCTCACTTCATCACCTTACGGCCGTTGACAATATACAAGCCCTTGCCAAGACTCTCGATGCTGTTGCCGACATAACGGCCGTCGATAGAATAAACGCGGCCGTCGGCCTTAGCCTCTGCGGCCTCAACATTCTCTATTCCTGTCCATGCGGAAGATTCCTCCTGCCTCAGGCTTGCGCCGCTGCTTGTCACCGTGAGAATATAGCTGTTGGATACTCCCTCCTTGCTTCTGAGTGGATTCCAGTTCTCGCCTGCCGCGGCCTCCTCAACGCTTCTCGATGCGAAATACAGTCTGTACTCACCTACAGGAAGCGAGCTGATATCAGCTTTAAGATTGTTGATGATCACACCCTGACCATATTGGAAAGCATCGTTATTGTCCACTACGGCAGCCAGTACCGTAAGATTCCCGGTAGATAGGTCCGTCGCGACAAAAGCCACGTTGCCACGGAACTCCTCATCGCCTTCAAGCGAAAGGAAAGCCGTGGTCTCCATACAGACAAGAGCAGCATCATTCACTGTCAGGGTATTGCCACTCTGCGTCACATAGAACTGACTCTGTGATGCCCAAAGATAAGTGTAGTCCTGCGTCATGCGGTCGTCATCGGGCAGACGCACAATAACCATATCCTGTATATCGTTGTAACCGTTAAGCGAGGCAATGTCGAAATAGCCGTCATCGACACCTTCCCATCCCCAGTTCACGCTCACGAGTCCATCCTCGTCATATCCGTCGAATACGAAAGAGTGGCCGCCGGTTCTCGAATTACCACCGTAGATAATCGGACATCCGTCGCTCAACTCTTTGTATATAATATTCATCCATTCGTCCACATGAAAGAATTCACGATACAGACAGCCAATCTTGGCGCTGTAGTTGAAATACTTCTTCAACGCTCTGCAAGCAACGTGCGACATCGCTCCACTTCCGCTTGCATTGTAATTCATGTGTACCGCTATGCCGCAGTGCGACATCAGCGTTGCCACAGCTTCAGCCTGAGCGGCCGTATATCCTCCATTGGAATAATCATCCGCCATATTCGCCCAGTCATAGGACGTCGTTCCGAAATTCGCCCTCAATGTCAGAGTCGCCCCGCCTTGCGGAGTATATCTGTAGCTTGTGCTGCCGGTACCCTTTGTCGGATAACCGTGATAATTCATGACCTGAGCCATTGACGTTGCCACACAGCCTGTGACATATCTTCTTGTTGTTCCTCCTACTGTATATTCCGGACACATATTGTTATAGGGTGCGCCCTGTCCCCATTTTGTCTTTATCAGCGGAGCGACGGCAGTCTTCACATCCGACGCGCGCTGAACCTTTGCCTGTGCCTTGCCTTCGGCCATCTGGTCTTCCAAAGATTTGTTCATCGTCTCCAGCCACCATACGAACCCCGGAGCATGTTCTGCACCGGCGCGGCCTGTGGTATATCCCAAAACGGGCTGGAACACATCGTCATTGGCGATAACGGCAAACGCACCATTCTCGAAACCTACCAGCGACAATTGTGTCTCACTATGCAGGACCTTCACACCCTGCAAGGCTTTCGCTTTCAGCGGCGCGTTCGTATCCGATGATGTTATAACTTTCACTGCTTCGGACTTCATTTCTGCCAAAGTCCTTTGCTTTGCAAGTGTTACGTTTGTTGCAAGTGCAACTAAAAACAGAGAGATAAAAATCTTTTTCATACCTTTATATTTTTTATTTCGCAATCATCAAAATCATCCTTCAAATCTTCCTGTCCCTATTAATGCAGAAACAGAAAGCAGGTTGACACGACTATTTTTAAGCCTGCCAACCTGTTTCTCGTCATTTCATTATATAGTCTTTATGAACTATCATCGTGTAAGTTTCATATTTGTAAGATAACGCCAGGATCCTGCGCCGGGCTGATACAAATAGATTGTAGCCCCTTCTGGGAATACTATTTCCGTCGGAAGCGAGTTGTCTTCGCCAAGAGCCCACGGAGCAGTGACGTCGTCAGTCGTGAGTTTCTCTCCGTCATCAGTCAGGAATATCCATTCGTAATCATAGTAAGACGCTACAAGATCACCGCAGATGAAACCAATCGTTCCAGATTTGCTTGCCTCATCAAATGAATATCTGAACCTGAAATTGCAGTCAAGAGATATACCTACGTTGAACATACCCTTCGAAGAAACAGTATAGATGTTATCATACTCAGGCTTGCTCGTATCGGTCGTACCGCTCAGCACGACATCGGTTGTATAAGTCTCTTCAGCTTCACCGTTACCAATGATACCTGAGAGATGCCATCTTCCGGCGAAACGCTCGTAGAGTGCTGCCTCATTATCAACCAGAGTAACAACCATTGTCTTGTAGGCCTCTACCACCTGCGCGCCGTTCACAGCTGCAATGGTGAGCTTGAATGTACGGTTGCCTGACATCTCGTCGTCGTCAATCGGAGCGACCTGCACGTTCACAGTTCTCGAGTCATTATTGTCGGCAGCCACTCTAAGTGTCTTGTCGGTGATAACATAGTTTCCTACGTTCTCGCCATTCTGATATTCCTTAGCAGGATTGTCTCCGTATTCCTCAGCGGTGACCGTCAGAGTCACATCGCCGTTAATCTTTCCCACAATATTAATAGGTATATCCACAATCGACGCGTTCTCTCTGATGGAGTATTCTGTAGCCGTAAAGCCCACAGTCACATCATTGGAGTTGTAACTTTCTTCATCGTCAGAGCATGCCACAAAAGCTGTCGACATTGCCAGGAGCATGAATAATTTCAAATATCTCATATTCATATCTTTTTATTCGATTATTCTTATTTGTCACATTAATAACCAGGGTTCTGCTTCATGTTCGGATTGACATCCATCTCATGCTTCGGAATAGGCCATGTCAGGCGGTTGTCGTCAGCCGGAACAGACATATCGGTAGTTCCAGAACCCGGAAGGAGACAGAGGTCGCGCTGCTGAGCCTCGCCACGATTCATGGCTATATGCCAACGCTTGATGTCGAACAGACGGCTTCCTTCAGCCAACAGTTCACGCTGGCGTTCCTTCATAAGCTCGGCCATGAAAGTGTCGAGGTCTGTGTAAGTACGTCTTGCGAAACCTTCGATACGGCGCTGCTGCAAATAGTTCAGATAAGCGCCTGCACTTGTGAGGTCGCCGGTCTGGGCATAAGCCTCTGCCGCGATAAGATACATTTCAGCAATACGGAACACTCTCGGCTCTATACAGAAGCGTGCGCTTTCGCTATAGCCTGTAGCCTGATAGAGTACGCCCTTGTCCATATACTTGTTGAGCGCGAGAACCGTACCTACTCCACCCGTAGAAGTCACGATGTCCACATTCGTGAAATAAACAGGCTTTCTGTAGTCGTTTTCAGAGAACAGGTCTACCAGAGTCTGTGTAGGAATGTAGTCAGGAGAAGAACCTGCGCTGTAAGGCAGGTAGATGGTTCCTGTAGCAGCCGGGAGTTCAGACGAAGAAGCAGTGCAAAGGAGGAAGATTGTCTCGTTTCCACCACCGCCGTTGTTCCAAGTCGCTGATGTCTGCCAGAGATAAGCCAACTGCTCTACACCCGAAGCAAGGGTATAAGCACCTGAGTTGATCAGAAGCTCAGCCTCTTCCAAAGCCAAATCATAGTCGCCCTTGGCAAGAGCCACACGTGCGCGGAGAGCTGTGATGGCATCAACAGAGATATAATCGTTATTTGCCTGTCCGGCGGTTGTGATATAAAGAGCCGCACTGTCGAGGTCGTCATATATCTGCTTGTATGTCTTGGCAAGCGTTGTTCTGCCAGGATAAGTGGAATGGTCTGACGACGGAGCGTATGTCAAGGTATATGACACACCCGTGTTCTCATTCTCCGCTGTAGCCGGGTCGTAGGCAGCGCAGAAATACTGAGCCAGTCCGAAAAGACAGTAAGCACGTGAGAAGAACGCCTCACCCTTTGCCTTTCTCACACCCGGCATACCCGGGTTGTTGCTTGTAGCCCGATCTGGGAATACGTTCTTATTGTCAAAAGATCCGTCTGCCTTCAGACCATTATAACCGTCGATGATATAGTTGGCGCGTGAGATAACCGCCTCATAGTTGGCATAGACAGTCTCAAAACTTGTAGTCTGGCTGTCGAATGTCCAACGGTACATATCACCGTAAGTGTTTGAAAAGCCCGTCACGGCATGGAAACCGTCGCACTGAATCTCAGGAGCGTTATAGAATGTTCCCATGATGCTTGAACGCAGTCCGGAATACAATCCCACGGCCGCACTCTGGAAGTTTCTAGGAGTCTGCAGAGCCTCACTGTCGGGCAACGAGTTATAAGGTTCCTTGTCCATATCGCACGACACCAATGCCATTGCTGCCAGTGCTGTCATTATTATATATTTCTTATTCATTGCAATATCTCTTTATTATGTTTAGAATGTGAGCTGAATACCTACAGAATACTGGCGTGTGTTAGGATAGTCTCCGATAGTAGAGAAGCTGTCCACTTCAGGGTCGAAGCCCTTATAGTCGGTAAACGTAAGCAGGTTGCGGCCTACGAAGTAAACCTTCGCGCCCTTGATGAAGCGTGTCGCATTGAGGATGTCCTGCGGGAAAGTGTATGACAACTGCAGCAATTTCAGGCGGACGAACGACGCATCCTCGATAAGGCTTGTGTCGAAGTGACGCTCTGAGTCGACCGATGCGATGTTTGTGATATCGCCCGGCTTCTGCCAGATATCAAGCATACGTGTCGTCTGGTTGCCGTCTGTCGCGAACGCAGGGTTCTCGATGAAGTAACGGTCGTTGTTCATCATATAGCGGTCGAACATTCCTGTGAACTGCATATCGAGCTGCAAGCCCTTCCATGATACGGTTGTCATAAGACCACCCGACCACGGAGCAACAACGCTCTTGCCTGTCATCACACGGTCTTCCTCTGAATAAACCTTTGTCTCGTTGCCGTTCTTGTCGAGCCATACGTTGCGTCCGTCAGCCGGATCAACATGACTCCAGCGCACATAGTAGAGTTCTCCGTAAGGATGATCCTTCTCAAGGTGCACAAGATCAGTAACATCATAGGAATCCACGCCGTTGAGCAGCTTGGTGATTCTGTTCTTGTTGTAGTTTCCGTTCACACGCACGTTCCAATACCAGTCCTTGTTCTTGATGATGTCCACACCGATGTTGAAGTCGAAACCACGGTTATACATCTCACCTACGTTAGCCCATTGTGAAGAGAAACCGGTAGTATAAGAATAAGGAACACTTACAAGCATATCAGATGTAACCTTGTCATAATACTCGAACTCGAATGTCACGCGGTCTAACACCTTACCGGAGAGACCGAGGTTGAATGTCTTGACTGTCTCCCAAGAGAGCAAGTCGTTAGGAGCGCTTGACGGCGCAATACCTGCAACGCCTGCATACTGCGGGCCTGGGCTAACCAGACCGAGAGCCTGATATGGGTCGATACCCGAGTTACCCGTAGAACCGTAGCTGATCTTAGCCTGCAGAGAGTTGAGCCAACTGCGTGTGCTCTTCATGAAGCTCTCTGATGTAACATCCCACATGAACGCTCCCGCACCGAACGTAGCCCAACGGTGGTCCTTAGCGAAGAGCGAGGAACCGTCGCGACGGATAGAGAGGTCGATGAAGTAACGGTCGAGCAGACTATAGTTGATCATGCCGAACCAAGAGTTGCGCACCTCCTCAGAGATTGCATGGGCAGGCACTTTGACATTTTTCTGAACACCTGAAGACATAAGCGGAAGGCGGTTGTCGGTAAGACCGTCCACACTCACGCCGAACTGGTTCGACTTGTTTGTCATGCTCTCCTGACCTGCGAGAACCGTGAAGTTGTGGATTCCGTTGAGGTTGAACTTATACTCGGCTGTATTTGTAACCGTCCAACGATAGAAGCGTGAGAATCTCTCTGTAGCGCTTCCTGTCGGGAACACGTTAGGATCGATGTCCAAAGTATTGATTACCCGGCCTGAAAGGCGGTAGTCGTTTGCGTCAAGACCGATGGCCGAGCGCAGGTTCAGCCCCTTAATCGGGTTGATGTTCACAAACAGGTTCTCGTTCAAGCGGACACGGGTGTCATGTCCCGGCTGAATCTCTGACAACCAGTAAGGGTTGTAATATCCCAGTTCGTCAAAATATATCAGACGCTCGCCATAGCCCTCGAAAGTACTGTTGGCATAGTCTGACGGATTGAGGCCGAGTATCTCATAATAAGTCTGTGTCGGAGCATATACACGAGATGCGTATGCTTTGTTGTACACACTGTTTGCCTGATTGCCGAAAGCTGTTGTCATAGTCTTGGTATAGGCGAGGTTGGTGTTTGCACCCACCTTCAGCCACGGGGTGATGTTGCCCTCGAGATTTACGCGCAAGGTCTCACGGCGCATACTTGAGTCATCCATGATACCCTCGGCATTATAGTGGCCATAAGACAAGAGGTAAGCCATCTTGTCGGAACCTCCGCGGATGCTAAGGTCTATCTGCGATGTCGGTTTGTTGCCGCCGAAAAACACGTCCGACCAGTCTGTGCTGATACCATACTTTCTGTAATAGTCTCTCTTGGCCTGGAAGTTGGCGTCACTGACCAGTGCCGGATTAATCATCTGCTGGAATTCGAGCCATGTGTTCGCGTCCATCAGATCCTCATGGTCGCCACTCATCTGCGAGATACCATACATGGCAGACACCGTGATGGTAGCGGCCTCACCATACTTACCGCGCTTTGAGGTTATGATTACTACACCGTTTGCCGCGCGCGAACCATATATAGCTGTAGAAGACGCATCCTTGAGCACTGTCATCGACTCAATGTCGTTAGGATTGAGCGAGAGGAATGTCTGCTGGGAAATCTCACTTCCGTCAAGTATGAACAACGGCTCGGTGGTGGCATAGATGGATGTTACACCGCGGATACGCATACTTGTCGTAGCTGAAGGCTCACCCGAAGAGGTGAACACCTGAAGTCCGGCAACCTGTCCCTGCATAGCGTCACCGATGTTGGCTATCGGGCGGTTTTCTATATCTTTACTTGACACGGTAGCTACAGAACCGGCAATCGTTCCGAGCTTACGCGCTGAACCGTAGCCGGTCACAATGACCTCACCGAGGCTTGCCTCGTCAGAGTCCAGCACGATGCGCATATTGCGGCCTGCCTTAACTTCCTTTGTCTGCATTCCGACATAGGAAACCCTAAGAACGGTCTTGCCTGCAGGCATAGTCATAGAGAACTTTCCGTCAAGGTCCGTAACCACGCCGACGTTAGTACCTGCGGCCTGGATCGAAGCACCTATCACCGGTTGTCCGTCCTCTGAGGATACAACGGTACCGTTAACTTCAGTTTGTGCCAAAGCCGTTCCAATACACAGGAACAACGAGGCAAAAATCATAGTTAATCTTGTTTTCATAAATACTTTGAATTTAACAATAAAAATATACGTTTGTTACAAATTGCAAAATTATATAATTTTTCTTTCCCAACAAATGTTTTTATTCTAAAATGAATATTTAACCGCGTTTTTTAACATTTTTCGCCCGTTTCGGGCTAAAAAACGACATGAATTGCATTTTTAACGCATAAAACTTTCAACTTGTTAGCATAAATAACGTATAAATTTGCAAGCAGTTAAATACTAATTCATACTTATGCAGAATATGCAGAAAATGGATTGACAATCTGACATTATTTTGCCGGTTGGTTCAACATTTGTGCAACTAAGGCTCGTCTTTTTTGTTCCGGAACACCCGGCTGAGTGCGTCGTCATTCTGTTTGGTGTCGAACTCGCCCATATATTTCTGTGTCGTGGCGAGATTGGAATGTGCCATGAGTGCTTTCACCTCCAGATTGTCGAGTCCTTTCTCTTTCGCCATCTTCGCAAACGAGTGGCGGCTGATGTGAAAAGAGATTTTCTTGTCAATTCCTGCAAGATGTTTTATGCGGTCGAGTTCCTGGTTTATAATTACATTGTGCGTGCCGATGGTCTGAAACATCCGCAGTTTCATCAGCGGAGGCAGGGTGTCTTTCTCTTCCTGCGTAATGCAATTCGCCCACGGTTCCGTACCCGAGAGAATCGGAAAGATATAGTCTGTGGCCCGTGCATCTTTGCGCCGGTATTCGTCCAGAATCTTCCGGGCATTGCCCACGAGCACGAGGTCGCGCACCTTGTGGTTCTTTCCCATCTGATAGCGCAGCCTCCCGTTGTCCGTAACATTACACCAGCGCAACTGTATAAGGTCTCCGATGCGGAAACCGGCGCAATAGAGCGAGAAGAAGAAGTAGTTGCGGCAGTGCCACGTCTTGCTGTTGCGTTTAAGCCGGAGGCGCATTATCGCATTCAGTTCTTCCTCGTTCAGCTTTTCCTTGACCGTCTTCACACCGCGGAACTTGAATTTCATGAACGGATTTTGCTCCGGCCGCAGCATCCCGTCAATCTCTATCGTCCTGTTTATCAGTGTCTTGAAAATATTAAGGTGCACTTGTATGGTGTTCGGGTGTAGCTGTTGCGAAGGTCTTCTCACGTTGGGCAGACAGCGCAGATAGTTGTCAAACTTAGACAGCAGCGCCGGGGTAAGCTCCACAAACAGCAGGTCGCTCATACCGTTCATCCTCATGAAGCCCTCCAGTTTGTTGCAGAAGCTCAGGTATTTCTTCCAGTTTCTTATCCCTCCCGCATCATAAATTTCCTGCGTCCTCTCCTTTGCGTAGACCATGAACGAGGGCGACCGCTTGCCCTTTTTCATGTTGTCCTTCACCTTTTCGGGCGTATCCATCCCGCGGTTTCTCAGGTTCAGATACACGTCTTTAGCCATTCTCAGCTCTTTTTCCAGCACCTCATTCATCCATTCACTGTTCGGACTGCTCGCCCTCACACACTCTTTGTTTTTGTTCCATTCCGCCGTTCTCACCTCGACCAGCGTGCGCAGTCTTTTCGATTTTCTGTTTTGTGTCATTCTGAGCATAACCGGGAAGAGTCCTTTCTTGTTTGCATGGTTAGCCAAATGCAAGTGAAATGTCATTGATGTCATATTTCTTAGAATTTATATTGTGAAGAATAATGTTCAGTAACATATTTCTTGTCGGCGGTTTCCCATACCAGGATAAACATATATTTATATAAAGGAGAGGCGGTTTCGCAAGATAAAGGTAAATAAAAATGGTGCAACATCGGTAAAACAAATCGTTTTTTTGTGAGGTTATGTGATTTTATGTCTTAGATCGTAAGGTGAAATATGTCTTTTTGCTAATCTCTACTCATAATCAGAAGCCTCAAACTTTACGGCCTAAATTGTAAAGATTTTAAGTCAAAAATCTTTACAATCGAAAATTGACTCTCTCGTGCTAACGAACGTTAAATATAGGTCTCGTTACTCATTTTCGATGATTTTTGTGTCGCAAAAATCCCAATTCAAAACTCCAAATTCGTAACTCAAAATTCCAAAACGGCCTCCGTTGGAAAAAAATTGTAGTTTCCTGATTTAGGTTGACTACTTGTATGTCTTAAACCTTGATAAAGTT